>Ga0265338_10000157_pt1 | contig 124607 bp, 121 predicted proteins | sample 42126metaG_FD_193579 | JGI IMG/M metagenome (GOLD analysis project Ga0265338, IMG submission 193579) | Rhizosphere microbial communities from Carex aquatilis grown in University of Washington, Seatle, WA, United States - 4-21-26 metaG | ecosystem: Host-associated > Plants > Roots >...
TGAATATGGGGTGGCTCCACGATCCGCTCTCGATGGTCGCCGTGGTAACGATCGCCGGAGATTCGAAGTCGTGCTGGTGATTGGCGATTATCAGCGTCGGCCCGCGCCGACGCGGGAGTCTGCCCCAGTGGCGCACACGATAGGCGAGATGATCCCAAGCATAGTTTGCGATTACCGAAGCGGTACGCAACGGGACGGCCCACAGCGAGCTAAGCGGCCGGTGTCCGACGCGCAGAACCGTCAACGACGCCAGCGCAAATGCGAACGCTGCGAGTCCGAAGGCGGCTTGATAGCCGGCAAGATCGCCGTGGAAGATGCCGATTAGCCAGCCTCCGACGAGCGGCGCGATCACGCTTGGGATGGTCGTCGCAACGCCCCACAATCCCAGGTCGCGGCCGACGTTGTGCAGCTTAGGCACGGCGTCCATGGCCAACGCCCACCCGCTGGAGATCACTCCGCCGAATCCAATTCCGAAGAGCACCGCGCAGGGCAGTATCCAACGCAGCTCCGGTACCACCGCAAAACCGATCGTCGCCAGAGCCAAGCATGCGCAGGCGAGCGCCGTAATTATTTTGCGCGGCGCGCGGTCCGACAGAATACCTAAAACGACGCTGGAAGCCACCGCGCCGATCACCGTCGCGAATGCATACAGTGCCGTTCCGGCGGACGGATTGCCCAAGCGTAAGACGTCTCTGAAAAAATAGAGAACGAACGTCTGAAGCAGCGTTAAACCAAAGAACACCAGCGCCCGGCCGACGAAGACCACCATGAAATCGTGCCAGTCGCGCACGTGGGCATGCTCTTCTTCGGCGCCGTACGCACCCTCGCGCACGCCGAGGAGCGAGATCGCACCGACACCCATGACGCCGGCTGCAGCCAAGTAGGTCATCTCGGGGCGCGGCGCGAGGCCGGCAATCGCAAAACCGATGATCGTTCCGGCCAGCGTTGCAACGCCGCGAATCCCCGAGACGATGCCCCAATGTTTTCTCGGTACGGCCTCGGGGAGCATCGCTTGGTAGGCGCTCAGAGCTATGTTTGAGCCAAGCGTCGCGATGACGAGCAGAATCGCGAAGGCCGGCAACGTGTTCGCATAGGCGAGGCCGACGAGCGCGGCAACGTCGATGGCCAATCCAGCGAACACAAAGGAGCTGCGCGAACCGCCGCGGCGGCGGCGCGCATCCGAGAGCCATCCGCTCACCGGCGGAACCAGCATCGTCGCCAGCGCCGTCATGCTCGCCAGGATCGAGAGAACGAAGACGTGGTTCGCGGGAGCCAACCGCGCCGTCGTTGCCGGCACGGCAATCGTTAAGAGCGCCGTATCCTGAAAGGTGATCGGAAGCCACAGGAAGTTTATCATGACCCAGGCGCCGATTTGGCGCACTTGGGACGACCCGGTAGACACTAGATGAAGCGGTTAGTTTTTAACGGCGTCAATAACAACGATGCCCCGGCCGCCGAAGTCACGCAACTGGTCGAGCGCGGCAATCGCGGCTCCGATGGGCGTGTCGGGATTCGTCGCTTCCGAGATGGAGAATCCTGTCTGCTTGCGAGCCTGGGCGTCGAGCGGATCGCGAAACGCCTTGGGCATATGCTTGAGGTTTCCAATAAGGCGCAGCATGGGTCCGGCCTTTTCGTCGAGTGTTTGCGGATCGACGGCCATGATGACGACGCCGTGGCGTTTGCCGTTCTCGGTGCTCTGTAACGCGACGAAGTCAACACCGAGCACGCGCGTATGCGTGCGCACTGCTTCCACCGTATTACCGGTAACGGCCAGCGAGTAGCCTTGCGGAGGATGCGCTTCCAGGTCGCCAAGCCACGCTTCGAGCGCCGGCATCATCGCTTGCGTACCGGCGACCACGTCGTGTCCGTCGTACGTTCCGCCGCCCTGTCCGAAAACGGTGCGCTCGACGCTGCTCGCTTGCGCCGGAATCTTATTGTGCCACGCGCGCGCGGACAGCACGCTGGCCCCTTCGAAGAGGGGGATATCGATCGGGTTCGTCGGCGTCGGAGAGGGGTTACCTCCCCCAGAATGGCTCGCATTCGAACATGCCGCTAGCACGATGGCTGCCAGCACTCCCGCTGGGCGCAAGTAATTCACCCGCAGCCGATTCGAGGAGAAGCCTCGACGCCCCCCGTAAGCCATTCTAAAGTGTCGCTTTCTTACGGATCTTATCTCAAAATCGACGAGCTGCTCGATCTTCAGCACCCGCTGTCGCGGCCGCCGCATCACGACGAGATGCTCTTCATCATCATCCATCAGGTCTACGAGCTGTGGTTCAAGCAGCTCTTGCACGAAGTGGATGCAACGATGGAGGCGTTGGACCGCGACGACTTGCTGCGCGTCGCCAAGCACTTTCGGCGCATTCACGCAATTCAGCGGCTGATCGAACAGCAAGTCGATATTCTCGAGACGATGACGCCGCAAGAGTTCAATCAGTTCCGCGACAACCTCAACCCGGCCAGCGGCTTTCAATCGGTACAGTTTCGCGAGCTGGAGTTTGCTTGCGGCCTGCGGCAGATCAATCTGCTGAAGCGGATCGAGCTCGACGAGGCCCGGCGTGCGCGCCTCGAGCAACGGGCGCAGTCGCCCTCGCTCTACGATCGGGTGAAATCGCTGTTGCGGCGTCGCGGCTTCGCCGTCGATACCAGCGAGGAGCTAATCGAGAGTTACCGGCGCATCTATTCCGACGAAGCTGCCAACTACGATCTCTACCTGCTGCTCGAGGACCTCATCGAGTTCGACGAGCGCTTTTTGCTCTGGCGGGGACGCCACGTGCGCATGGTCGAGCGCATGATCGGACAGAAGATGGGCACTGGAGGATCCGCCGGCGCGAAGTATCTCGAAAGCACGCTCTCCCATCGCTTCTTTCCCGAGGTTTGGGACGTGCGCACATATCTCGGTACGGGGACGTACGCGTGAAGGAAACGATCGAGACGAGCCCCGCGCAGCGCCGCGCCGATTTTCCGATCCTTGCCGACTCGACGTATCTCGTCAGCCATTCGATGGGAGCCGCTCCGCTGGGCGCGCGCCGCGCGCTAGATCGCTACTGGAACGAATGGGCTAAGGACGGCCCCGAAGCGTGGGAGCGGTGGCTGCCCGCCATCGCCGAGATTGCCGACGGCATCGGCGCCATTATCGGCGCGCCGGCGGGCACTTGCTTTTTGGGTCCGAACGTTTCGGTGATGCAGGCCGCTATTGCGACCTGCCTCGACTTTCGCAACTCGCGCAACGAGGTCGTTTACGAAGCGTTGCAGTTTCCATCGCTGACCTACGTTTGGCGTGAATGGGAGCGGTTTGGCGCGGCCGTGCGCGTCGTTCCCTCCGACGACGGGCGCACCGTCCCCGCCGAGCGTATCGTCGCCGCGATCACCGAGAAGACGGCGATCGCAGTGATCTCGCATGCGTATTATGTTTCGGGTGCGATAGCCGACGTTCGCGCCATTCAGGCGCACTGCCGCAGCGTCGGAGCGCTGCTCTGCGTGGATGCGTATCAAACCACCGGCATTTACCCGTACGACGTTCTCGACTTGGATCTTGACATGGCGACCGGAGGATCGCACAAGTGGCTCTGCGGTGGTCCAGGATGCGGCTGGATCTACGTGCGCGCCGGGCTTCGCGAATCGCTGCGCCCAGCAATTACCGGTTGGATGGCTCACGCGCGTCCTTTCGAGTTCGAGCCGGCGCCGACGGTTCACGCCCCGTCGATGTATCGTTTCGGTCACGGCACGCCGACGATTCCGGGCTATCTGGTCGCTCAACCGGGACATCGCATCATCGCCGAGCTTGGCGTGCCGGCGATTCGCCGCCACAACGTTCGGCTGACCGATCGCATCGCGGCGATGGCCCAGGAGCGCGGCTTGCGCGTAAACACGCCATTGGAAGCAGAGCGTCGCACCGGTTGGATCGCGATAGATTTCGACGGAGCCGATCGCGCCTGCCGGGCACTCGTCGCGGAGCGGGTATTTGTGGATTACCGGCCCGCCTGCGGAATTCGCGTCGGCCCGCATTTCTACACGACCGAAGAGGAGATTGACGCCTTTTTCCGCGTCCTCGATAGACTTCGTTAAGTATGGACCCGACTAGCATGATCGTCGACCATAGCCGAATAGGCGCCGCATTCCGGCGCCTTTCGATTCCCGTTGCCATCCAGATCCTCGGCGATCAGCTGCTTGGAACGGTCGATACAATTGCCATCGGCAGCCTCGGATTCGTCGCACTCGCCGGCGCGACGGCCGCCAACACGATCTTCGTCGCGATCGTTTTCGTCGCGTCGGGTTTTCTCAGCGGCACCTCGATCGTCGCGGCGCAGCGGATCGGCGCCGGCGACGTGGACGGCTTCGCGCGAACGGTGCGCGCGGGCGTTGCGCTGCCGATGCTCGTTGGCCTCACCTGCTTTGCCGCCAGCCTCTTTGGCGCGGGTCCGTCGCTCCATGCATTGGTCGGGTCGCTGCCCAGCGCCCATGCGAGCTCGATCTATTTGATCTTGCGCTGCGCCTCGATTCTGCCGATCGTAATCTCGGGTTCGCTCATCGTCGGTCTCGGCGCCGCCGGAAACCGCCAGCTCGGGATCTTGGTGCTGGTCATCGTCAATCTGATCCACATCCCGTTGCTGCTGATGCTCGGTCTGGGGTGGTGGACGCATCATCCGTACGGGATCGTCGGCGCCGGCGTTTCGTCGCTGCTCTCGGAGACGATCGCCGCCGGGTACGCGCTTCTTTATACCGCACGGCGGCCGGAGTACCGCATCTTCGCCAAGCTCGATTTTTCTCCGCAGCTCGCACAGCGTACGGCGTTGCTCGGACTTCCCGAAGCGATCTTTCTTCTCGGCGTGACGGTACCCGACATCGTGATCGTCGCGCTGCTCGCGCCGCTCGGTGCGATCGCGGTTGCTGCATTTCGCGCGCTTAACATCGTCTCCGATCTGACGTTCGTCGTGCCGAGCCCGCTGCAGAGCGCGACACAAATCGTCATCGGACAGCGCTTAGGAGCGCGCGACCCGGCGGGGGCGCGTTCGTTTTTCGAGCGCTCGCTGCGCTTCTCGCTGATCGTTACGACGGTCGCCGGCGCCGTGGTCGCCGCGCTGGCGTGGCCGTTGGCCTACCTCTTCACGCTGGATGCCGCCGTAGCGAGCATTGCGGCATTGCCGCTTGCGCTGCATATGGTCACGCTGCCGCTCAAAGGATGGGCGATGGTATCGCTGGCACCGATTCGCGCCTCGGGCGATACGCGCTTTTCGATGACGGTCGGCATAATCTGCGGCGCCCTGGTGATTCCGCTGGCGTGGCTGGGAATCGAGCGCCTGAACTTGGGCCTCTATAGCGTTGCCTTGGGCTGGATCGTTGCCTGGACTGCGCGCGCCCTCGTAACGCAATGGAAGCTGCGCGACGGCGCATGGATGCGGCGCGAGCCGCTTGCGGCGTAAGAGGAACCCGACTAGGGGCGGGCTTTTCGCCCGAGCTTGCCTAAGGGCCGACGTATGGCCTTCACCGAGGGATTCATCTCGGAACTCGTCGGACGGCAAGCGACGCTCGACGACCTGCCTATCGGCAAGGTCGCCGATTTTGTCGTCGGTAAACCCGACGCAGTCTTCCCGCAGATCGACGGCTTGGTGATAAAAACGGCGCGCGGAATGCGCTTTGCGCCGATCGAAACGGTCGCCGACGTCGACCGCAACGGCACGGTTGCGCTGAACGTCGCGCCGGCCGAACCGGCGCCGCCGGAACAAGAGGAGCTCTACCTCGTCGCGGATTTGCTCGACAAGCAGATCGTCGATGTAGACGGCCGTAAGGTCGTTCGCATCAACGACATCGAGGTCGCCAATGCAGGCGGCCGGCTGCGCGTCGTCGCCGCCGACGTCGGATTCGCCGGACTGCTGCGCCGGCTCGGGTTACGCTCTTTCGGTAAGCGCTGGCTCTCGCGGATCGGCAACGTACCGCGTTCGATGATTGCCTGGGATTCGGTCGCGCCAATTCGCGAGGTCAATCCGTCGCACGTAAGACTCTCGGTCAAGGAGAGCCGCCTCGCGCGGCTGCATCCGTCAGAGCTCGCCGAAATCATCGGCGACCTCTCCGCGCGCGAAGCGGCCGCCGTCGTCGGACAGCTCGACGACGAAACCGCCGCTGACGCCTTCGAACATCTCGATACCGAGACGCGCAAGAACCTTATCGAGGACATTGGCACCGAGCGTGCTGCCGACATCATTGAAGAGATGGACTCCGACGACGCGGCGGATCTGCTCTCCGAACTTCCCGAGGAGCAGCAGTCCGAGCTGCTCGCCGAGATGAACGCGTACACCGCCGGCGAGTTGCGCGAGTTGGTGAAGTATCCCGAAGACACGGCCGGCGGCATGATGACGACCGATTACGTCTGGATCTATCCGCACCGTACCACCGAAGGGACGATTCGTAAGATCCGAGAGATCGCGCCCACGTCGGAGTTTATTTACTACCTGTATGTACTAGACAAGGACGACCATCTGCTCGGAACGCTCTCGCTGCGCACGCTGCTGCTCGAGTTGCCGACGGCATTTATCGAACGGATCATGGAAACGGACGTAGTGACCGTCGCTCCCGATACTCCGGCGGTCGACGTGGCCTCGACGATTGCGAAGTACGATCTGCTCGCGGTACCGGTGCTCGACGAGGGTGGCAAGATGCTCGGCATCGTCACGGTCGACGACGCCATCGACGCCATCATGCCCGACGAAGTCGCGCGAAAGCTCCCGCACATTCGACCTCGTCATCGCACGCGCCCCGCGCTGACGTGAAGCCGGAGGAGATCGTCGAATTCGCCGAAGCGCTGGCCAAGATCGCCGCCTCCGGCGGCGGAGCTAAAGCGCTTTCGGCGCATCTCGCACAAACCTGCGGCACCGGCGTTCTTCTCGAAGACGTCGATTGGCGCCATCTCGCGGCGGCCGGCAGCGGTAACTTTCCGGCGACGGCGCGCAACGTCGTCGAAGCGGGAGCGCCGGGACGCGCAGCCCGCGTGAGCAGCGGTAACCATCACGTCGGTTGGCTCACGCTCTTCGGTACCGACGCCGACCCCGACGCCGAACTTCTCCTGCGATTAACGGCAGCCGCGCTCGGCACGGAGCTCGGGCGCGAAGCGTCCTACCGCGGGCGTAAAGCGAGCTTCTGGGAATCGGCCCTCGCCGGCGAGTTCCACGACGCCGCCGGCACGCGCGAAGAAGCGGCCTCGCGCGGCATCGCCGTCGCGCCGAACTATGTCACGATCGCTTTGGAAGCCGAAGCGGAAGCCGACGCGCCGCGACCTGACGTCAATGCGTTGCGAACGCTTGCCACGGATGGCTTTCGCGGCGCGGACGCGGAGTTGGGATTCGTCGAGCGCGGCGCTACGCTTTTCGTTCTGGTGCCGGCGATACGAGCGGTGGATGCGAGCAACGCAAAAACGGCGGCGACGCTGCTTCCGCGCAACGCCGCGCGGCGCAAACCGCCGTTGCGCGTTTCGGGCGGAGCGAGCGGCCTCGAGGCGTTGGCCGCACTGCCGCGCGCCGCAGCGGCGGCGGAAACGGCTTTAGCGATCGGGCGGCGGATCTTCGGCGCCGGTCACGTCGCGCTGTACGACGAGCTCGGCGCATATCGCTTCCTCTACGAAGGTGCCGACGTCGAGCGGCTTCGCGCCTTCGCGACGCAAACGCTCGCCCCGCTGCGAGCGTATGACGAAAAGCATCAAACCGAGCTTGAGCGCACGCTCAAGCTCTACTTTAAAGTCGGGCAGAACATCAAGACCGGAGCCGAACGGCTCAACGTGCACCGGCATACCGTCTTCTACCGCTTGCGGCAGATAGCGGAGATCACGGGGCGTTCGCTCGAAAGTCCGCACGACCAGCTCACCTTACGTTTGGCGGTTGCAATCGATGAACTTCACGACACGATCTGAGGGACGCCGTCCGCACGGCAAGCGCGACGTCGTCAAACTGGCGCGCGAAAGCGGCGTTCGCTTCGTGCGCCTCGTCTTTGCCGACATTTTCGGGGTTAGCAAGAACGTCTCGATTCCGGTCGATGAGGTCGAGGCGGCGCTCGACGGGCGCGTCACATTCGACGGCGGATCGATCGACGGTTTCGTTCGTGGCGAAGAGCTGGATATGCTGCTGCACCCGGATCTCTCGACGTTCGCGATCTATCCGTGGCGTGCCGCGCCCGACGGCTGCGAGGCTCGATTGATTTGCGACATTGCCATGCCCGACGGCGCCCCCTTCGAAGGCTGTCCGCGAACCACGCTGCGGCGCGCGATAGAGAGCGCAACGAAGTTGAGCGGTCACAGCATCGGGCTCGAAGTGGAGTTCTACCTCTTCGAAGGACGCGACGACGAAACGCCGTCGACGTCAACGTCGGACGTCGGATCCTATTTCGATTTTTCGGCGAACGACCGCGGCGAAGAGGCACGTAACGCCATCGTCGCAGCACTGCGCGCAATGGGCGTGCCGGTTACCTCGGCGCACCACGAACACGGCGCCGGTCAACACGAAATCGACGTCGCGCACGACGATCCGCTCTCCGCCGCCGACCATGCGTTGACGCTGCGGACGATCGCCAAACACGTCGCTGCCGATTTCGGTTTGGAAGCGACGTTCATGCCCAAGCCGCTCGAGTCGGGCGCCGGCAGCGGGCTGCACGTCGACTTCCGCTTGAGCGATTCGAGCGAGGAAGAGACGGCACTCTACGTCGCCGGAGGACTGTTGGCGCACGCCCCGGCCACGACTGCCATCTGCAATCCAACGGTGAACTCGTACAAGCGTCTGGTCGCGGCGTGGGACGCGCCGATCTATACGGTGTGGTCCGAACGCAGCGCGAACGCGTTAGTGCGCGTACCGCCCGGACAAAAGCCGGCACGCATCGAGATGCGCAGCCCCGATCCGGCGTGCAACCCTTATCTCGCGCTCGCCGTGCTGATCGGCGCCGCGGCCGACGGCGTTACGCGAGCGACGCTTCCCGGGCCGCCGCTGGTGGGATCGACCTACGAGTTGACCGGCCACGAACGACGGGAGCGCGGCATCGGAACGCTGCCAAAATCGCTGCGACAGGCAATCACCGAGCTCGACGGCGATGCCGTCGTTCGCGCCTCGCTCGGCGATCATCTCTACCACGCCTTCCGCGACGCGAAACTCGAAGAGTACGAACGCTACCGGCGCGCCGTACATCCGTGGGAGCGCGAGCAATACTTGCGCTTGTACTGACGTGAGCGACCAGCAAACCGAACGCATAGCGTCCCGATGGGGCGCCGTCCTCATCGTGATTTGCATTGCGGCGCTGATCGAGGTCCTCCCCCAACGTTATCATCTCATCCCTAGATGGCTGGCATACGTACAAATGGCGATCATGATCGTCCCAATGATCGCCGTTTCGATAACGCGCGGCCGTGCGGTACTGCGTCGCGCCGAACGTATCGTCGAGCTCATCGCTGCCGGCACCGCCTTCGCGTTCAACTCAACCAATCTGCTGATTGTTGCCTACAAGCTCGTTGAGAACTCGGGCTCCTTGGAGCCGGTCGCGATGTTTTACACATCGGTCGGAATTTGGGCGGGCAACGTGCTGGTATTCACCCTGATTTACTGGCTGATCGACGACGGCGGCCCCGACGCCAGGCTCAACGGCGGCGCTCGGTACCCCGACTTTGAGTTCCCTGCTATGGGCGAAAACGCGCAGGTCGCGTCCGGCTGGCAGCCGGGCATTATCGACTACCTCTTCCTCGCATTTACCACCAATACCGCGTTCAGCCCGACCGAAGCAATGCCGATGACGTCCCGCGCCAAGGTCCTGGTCATGCTCCAGAGCAGCATCTCGCTCATAACGATTGCCATTGTGGCAGCTCGAACGATTAATATCCTAAAATAACCCCGCCAGGGCGCCCTCTCATGAGGATTTCCAGCAACCTGCCGATAAATTGCATGGAGGCTGGTCTCTGAACGGCCGGCCCCACAAAAGGGGGGAATCGCCTCATGCAACTTTTCCGAAGTGCGCTCAAGAGAGCGGCTGGCGCCCTCGGCATCGCAGCGTGCTTTGCCTTGACTGCGCCTCCCGCTGCGGCGACCGGCACGTTGACGATCCAACACCATAACAGCACGGCCACAACGTACAAAGAAGTCGAGATCAAGGTGCTCTATGGCGGCCTGTTTGTGACTTCCCAAGATGGTAAAGGAACGCTGGTCATTCCGAAAGCGGCGTGCTCGTTTCAAGGACAGGTATTTGTATGCTATGCGACCGGCGCGACGCTGGTCCAACAAGGTGAAGCTACGGCGCTCGATATCAAGAGCGGGACGATCTACTTCAATTCGACCGACGTGCCGCAGCAGCTCTCGGCGTCGACAACAAAAATAGCGCCGCACAGCATCTTGCTGTCGCTCACAACCGGCCGAGGAACGTACATTGGCTTGACCGGCCGGATGGATCAGGTGGTGAAATCATGAGATATCTTGCAGTGGTTATGGCGGTCATCGTCGCGCTCGCACCTGTAATGTCGTTTGAGCGCGGTGGCGGTGGGCGCGGAGGCGGCGGCGGTCGCGGTGGTGGCGGCGGTCGCGGTGGCGGCGGCATGAGCCGCGGCGGTGGCGGCGGCATGAGCCGCGGCGGTGGCGGCGGCATGAGCCGCGGCGGTGGTAGCATGAATCGCGGGGGCGGTGGGAGCCGCGGCGGTTTTGGCGGCCTCGGTGGCGACTCGGTCGGCGGCCGGGGGGGCCTAGGCGGATACGGCGGATCCGGCGGCCCGGGACGTCCCGGGGGAGCCGGCAGCGTCGGCGGTGTCGGCGGCATCGGTGGAGTTGGCGGCGCGGGCCGGCCCGGCGGCGTTGGCGGAGCCGGGGGCGTTGGTGGCGTTGGCGGCGTTGGCGGCGTCGGTGGCGTTGGCGGCGCGGGCCGGCCCGGCGGCGTTGGCGGAGCCGGGGGCGTCGGTGGCGTTGGCGGCGTCGGCGGAGCTGGAAAGCCGGGCGGCCCGGGAGGCGCCGGCGGAAACCGTGGAAACGGTAATAACGGCAACCGCAATAACAACGGCAATCGCAACAACAACAGCAACAGTAACCGCAACACGAATATCAACAGCGGAAATACGGTCGTCAACAATCCCGTCTACGGCGGTGGCGGATATTACGGTTGGAACGGCGGCGCAGCTTGGTATCCGGCAGCCGGTTACTGGGGCGGCGGATTCTGGGGAGCAATGGCGATCGGTGTAACGTCCGCGGCCGTGTACGGCAGCTTCGTGGACACGTCCGACAACGTGACGTACAACTCATACGAGGTTCAGGCGAACACGCCAGGCGCGACGTTCCTCTCGAACTATCAGCTCACGCAGGTACAGTGCGGACCATCGGGGCTCGTTGTCGTCTACGGCCCTCAGGATAGCGTCATCTGTGCCAACCCGAACAACCTCGTCGCAGCCGGCGAGTATCAGCTCAATACCGAAACGTTGTCCCTTACACCAATGTAAAGGCTTAAAATCGTGCCGTGGCGTTAGCTTCGAACTTGTACTTCCAAAGACCGTTCAAGCCAATTCCCCACGTGTCGGTGGCGGAAAGTGCGACGCCGTTGATGTTTCCAAAAAGCGTGCCCCCGACTGCGTCCTTCACCAGGCCCCCGCGGTCGACGAAAACGCGATAGTCGTACAACGCTGAAATTCTTAGACCTGCGGCCTCCGCCACAAGAGCGTACTCGGGGAATTGGAGTTTGCCCTCGTAGTAACTCACTCGCGTAGAGCCAGGGGGTCTAACAATCGTTTGGTCGTACTCGTTTGCGTAGCTTATCCCGCCTCCGACCCATCGCCACTTAGCGATATAAAAGGCCTTCAGCCGAGTGTCGGGGCTCTGCACTCCGTTGGTCGCCGTCGGAACCGCAATTCGAAGCTCGATCGAATGGTCAAAGGCCACACCTTTTACGTTGTAGGAGTAGCCTAACTCGATATTTCCCAGCCCGGCGTATGGATCACCCGCCAGCGGATATCGCGTCATTAGCGGAATGCGAATGCGAAGCTGCGCGCAATCGTTCCATAGGTTTCGACCATATCTAATCTCACGCTTCGCCTTAGCAGTTCCGCTGCGGTTTTGCTGAAAATAGTAATAGAGCGTGCCATCTCGATCCACAGTGAAGATTTGGTCAGCCATCTGATAAAGCGGCCGATCACCATCCTCCGAGATCGGGTTCGATCGATACCCAACCTCCGAATGGCTCGATGGCGACGGAGCGGGTGCCACGCCTGTTCCGCATTTCGCTGCCCGTGCGTGAGGCGCCCAGCCGACTATCACTAAGAGAGACGTTCCGGCAAAGATCGCCGCCAAGGGCCCTGCTGCGTGTGCTTTCCTTGGGTCATGCGCCACGTAGCAGAGCCATTCGGATCCCGAAGAGTAAGAACTGTATGCTCACTGCCAACTGAAGAACTGTTAGGACTACCTGCAGCAGGCCGAGCGGAACCCGAAGAATTCCCCAAATTTGGCGCGCGTAGAACGTAAGAAGGAAGTTGATAGCCATCACGATTGCCAGCAGCATGAGGATGGTTAACCAATTTTCCGGTTCCAACACAACGAGTAGGATCAATGTCGCTACTCCGTACGGTGTAACCATTTGAGGAAAGGCAATCGGAGAAATGGCGAGATCGATGCTGGGTGGCGCGTCGTCGGAAGCGGGTGCCCTACCGTAGAGGGCGAGCAACGAACGTACCGCAACCATAAACAAGACTACGGCCGCTGCAATCGCCAAGGCGGCCACCGAAATACGCCACTTTCCGAGTAGAATGACGCCGACCGCCGCGGACAGCACGATCGAGACGTCGGCAATGGCATTGGCTCTCAGAGCTATCCGCCGCTGTAGACCGAGGCTCGCGTCCTTAGTAATGCGGACAAACGTCGCTAGGTAGTTAATTGGCCCAAGCATTACGAAAAGGATGGTGAACGCTTGGACTTCTCCGATGAACGGCGCGTTGGGTGCGCCGGTGAATATCTGCACTTGGGTACCATCCCTTCCGGTCGGGCCGCCCGAGCGGCCTCAGCGTCGCCTATCGACGAGCAGCGAAAATCTCCCGCAATTTTGGCCGGCCACGCTCTTGCTCAGCGTCTGAATTCGAATGCGTAACGGGATGGCAAACCGCGGCCGTTGAAGTAGCAACTGCTCGCTTGGCCCGCCCGTTCTAGAGGTTGGGCGACGAGGCGAGGCGGGCTCCTTCGAAGCCCAACCACAAGAAGAAAGGACAACCATCGTAATATGAAGCGTCTTGCTATCACACTAATCTGCGGCGCTGCGATCGCAGCGACCTCAGTTGTGGCGGCCGTCGCGAGCCCTCCGAACATCACGGGCACGTGGGCGATCGAGCAAACAGGGCTCAACGGTAACTCGTCGTCGACCATCACCCTCAAACAATCGGGGATGACGATCGTCGGTACCAACCCGGCCAACAGCAACGGGTTCAACGGCGAGTTTGTAACCGACACGCAGATCAATGCCAAATGGAAGGGAACGGGCGGCGCCGGCTGGCTGACCGTCTACGTTTCGGCCAACGGACACAGCCTCAACGGTACGTGGGGCTACAATGGCCGCAAGGCCAACGGCACGTTCGTCGGCAACAAGGTGCTGCCGCCCTCGCCGATCACTGCCCAGGGTTTATGGAAAGTCGCGGGCGCCGGCGGTCCGACCATGTTCGTCGGCGACATGAAGTGCACGCAATCCGGCCCGACCGTCCTGTGCTACAGCGGCACGATCAAGATCCAGGGTAAGTTCCGCACCAAAGACAAGGTGCGCGCTACTTGGAACGGTATGGGCAAGTCCGGCTGGTTCTCGTACTGGTTCAACGGCGACAACAACAGCTTCAATGGAATTTGGGGCACCGGCGCAGACTCGACGCCTCCCGTCGGTCGCGTCGTCGGCCAACGCTCGCTGAACAACATGTAAGGGCGGACTCGCGTTTTGCACGCGGTCCTATCAGACTCGGGCGGGCGGTGCCCGCCCGAGTTTTTTTCGATGGCGACAGACAAGTGGTAAACTTTCTCAACCCCGTGCCGACATGGGTAATCATGCTCGGGGCGGCGCTGTTGATTTTCGCCATGAACGAGATCGGCTTTCGGCTCGGACGCGGCAAGGGCGCCGGCCTCAGCAGCCAGGATCCTTCCGCCGTCGTTCAAGGCGCCGCTTTTACCGTGCTGGCGCTGCTGCTCGGCTTCTCCTTCTCACTCGCGCTCGGACGGTACGACGCGCGCCGTGCCGCACTCGTTCGCGAAGTGAACGCCATTGGGACCACGTATATCCGCGCCAGACTACTGGACGCGCGCGATGCCGAGGCCATCCGCGCCGACTTACGTTCATACGTTGCGCAGCGAATCGAGTTTGCTCGAGCGGACGCTGATCCCGAACAGCGCGCGGTTGCCGACGCAAAATCACAAGAGCTTCAGCGTGATATGTGGCAGGCCGCGATACGTACTGCCCGGCGCGACCCGCACTCGACGATGGTCCCGCTTTTTATCAGCGAGCTCAACGACACGATCGACCTCAGCACCGAAGAGGGAGCGGTGCTCGTGGCGCACATTCCCGACGTCGTAATCATCGGCATACTGCTCATTGCCTTCATCGCCTCGGCAATGATGGGTTACGGATTCGGTCGTCAGGGCAAGCGGGCGCTGGTTTTCAAGGCGCTCTTTGCCGCCATGCTGGCCGTCGCACTGGGCCTAATTCTCGACCTCGACCGGCCGCAACGGGGGCTCATCCGCGTGAATCTCGGACCGTTGCAGAACGTCCAGCGATTAATGCAAACCAACATCGCGCCCGCGGCCTCGAAGTAACGCGGTGAAAATCCACGCCTGGGTCCCGATTCTGATCGGCATTGCGAGCGGCAGCGCCGTCGCCGTGGCAATGATTGCTTTCGCGCCCCCCTGGCTGGCCCCGATGGTGCGCGTCGTCGCGTGCTACAACGCAGCCGTCCTTGCCATGCTGGCTTGGTATTGGGGCACCGTGTTGACCACGCAGAATCGGCAGCCGCGGGCATTAGCCGCGTCCGACGACCCCGGGCGCGACGTCGCGTTCGTTCTAACCCTCATGGCCGTGGGGTTCGGCTTCGTTGCCGCCTTCGCCATCCTCGGACGGGGTCCGCACGACCGCATTCCCCCACACGAAGCGTTCGTCGACGTCGTGGGATTCGGCGCCGTCATCCTCGGCTGGATCCTCATCAATACGATCTTTACCTTTCGCTACGCGCATTTGTATTATCGCGACCACGACCGTGACAAGCAGTCCGATCGCGGGCTCGCATTCCCAGGCAATGAGGATCCGGATTACTTGGATTTCGCGTATTTCGCGTTCGTTGTCGGGATGACGTTCCAAGTCTCCGACGTGCAGGTCACCTCACGTTTAATTCGACGCTTTGTGCTGCTGCACGGCTTCATTTCGTTCTGCTACAATACGGCGATCTTGGCCTTGGTCGTCAACGTCGTATCGGGCCTGCTGCACTAGCGCGACTACTTCGCTAGGCTTACCGCCGCGCCGAACGGTTCGGAAAACTCGTTTAACACCTTCGTCGCCGCGCCGCCGTTGGGATAGTGCCACAACCCCACGCTTGCGGAACCGAAGTTCGGCCCGACGAGCGTCGAGCCTTGGAGCCAAAACTGGAGGAGATCGTCGCCGCCCTTGAGCTTGACGGTTTGCGCCAGGCCTCCCGTTTTGGTGAGACGGTAGATCAAGCCGGCGCCTCGATTGCCGACTGCAAAGTATTTGCCGTCCCACTGAATGGCGCTCGGAATGCCGGTGGGATCGAAACTCTCGCTCAGTTTGAAAAGCTTGATCGTCTTGCCGCCCTTGGGTAATTCTGCAAGAGTGATTTTACTCTCGCGATCCCAGACCACGCCGAAGAGGTTCCCACTTCCATCGTAGCTGCAAAACCAGCTGGCGTCGACGTCCTTATCTTTATAGTGCGTCGGTTTTCCCTTCGCTTTCCGATAGACGGCAAACGGCCCATACTGATACGATGAAAGCTGCGTGAGGGCGAGGTCACCCGTTAATGGATCGACCGCGCAGCCGTCAGACGCACCGACGGTGGCAAGTTTGCGAATCGGCGCGGTTCCTCCGTGTGCAAAAACTTGCACCGGCCCGGCCTCATCGACCACGAAAAGCTCGCCGGCCTTATCGGCACAGAGTCCCACAACCGATCCGAATCCGGTAAGTTTCCCCACGAGCGTACCCTTAGGATAACTCAACGCGTCGACTGCGTTCGTCCCGAGATCCGAGACGTACAGTAAATCCTGACTCTTCGCGTCCGGCTCGATCCACGATTGTGCGACCGCGGTGCGCACCGTAACCGCCCGCGGAACGGTGCTCCCGCTGCAGCCCCCGAGGCTTACAGCGTACAGGACAATAGCAAATCCGAGGCGACCATAGGAGGTGGTGCTCACGCGTGTATTTTAGCACGCCGCGCTGACTTTCGCAAAGAGTCTAGCGCGTTGCGCGGCGTGCCTCTCGTTTTAATATCTCCCATGCCAGCTCGACGTCGGCGCGTTGGGTGCGAAGGTTGCCGATGGCCACGCGAACGGCGTAGGTACCGTGGATCTTAGTATGAGAGAGAAAGATTTCGCCCCCGGCATTCACCGCTTGTACGATCGCCGCGTTGAGGTGTTCCAAAGCCGGCTCGTCCGTTTCCGCCGGCGCGTAGCGAAAGCAAACCACGGAGAGCGGATGCGGAGCCAGTACTTCCCACTCCGGCTCCGCTTCTACCCAGCCGGCAAACTGTTGAGCCAGCGCGATGTGCGCGCGCAATCGTTCGCGGATGCCCTCGGCACCGAGATGGCGAAGCACGAACCAAAGCTTGAGCGCACGAAAGCGCCGCCCGAGCTGCAGCCCGTATTCCATGTAGTTGATCGCGTCGGCTTCCGGCGTCGTGAGCACGAACTCCGGAACGATGCTGAATGCGCGCCTAACCGTCGCCTCGTCTTTAACAAAGAGCACCGAGCAATCCATCGGAACGAACATCCACTTGTGTGGATTGACGACCAGCGAATCGGCGAGCTCGACGCCGTCGAAGAGCCAACGAAACTCGGGGACGATCGCGGCGACTCCCGCATAAGCCGCGTCCACGTGCAGCCACACTCCGAACTCGCGCGCGACCTTAGCAATAGCGGGGACCGGATCCGTCGACGTCGTCGAGGTCGTGCCGACGGTAGCAACGATCGCGGCGGGTTGTATCCCGGCGCGGCGATCATCTTCGATCTGCTCGCGCAGTGCCTCGGGGCGCATCCGGAACTCCTCGTCGCAAGCGATGCGCACGACGTTGTTTTGACCGATTCCTAAAGCGATCGCCGCTTTCTCGACGTGCGAATGTGTTTGATCCGTAACGTAAATGCGAAGCGCCGGCAATTCCCGTCCACTCATGCCGCGCTCGCGAATCGCCAGGTCGAGGGCTTCGCGCGCCGCCGCCAAAGCCGTAAAACCGGCGACCGAGGCGGTGTCGTAAATGATGCCGGTCCACGTCGACGGGACGCCCAGCAGCCGCCCGAGCCAGCGCATCGTCACCTCTTCCAGTTCGGTCGCCGCGGGCGAGGTACGCCAAAGCATCGCTTTTACGTCGAGCGTTGCGGCCAGCGCCTCGGCCGCTACGGCCGCCGGCGCGGCGCTCGTCGCGAAGTAGGCAAAGAAACGCGGATGATTCCAGTGAGTGGTCGCGGGAACGACGATCTTCTCGAAGTCGGCAAATATCTGCTCGAAAGGCTCGCCCGTTTCGGGCGCCTGCGCGGGTAGCGCCGCGACGACCTCGCCGGGCCGAACGTCGGGCATAACCCGGTACTGCTCGGGGTGCTCGTAGTAATCGCCGATCCACTGGCCGACGCGCTCGAAGGCGGCGCGTAGCTCATCCGTCCGTCCCATTGGGTGGAGTGTTGGCGCCCCGGACGGAGAAGGCCCTGGCATGAAGTACCGGACCTATCCCAACAGCGACGTGACGGTGAGCGAGGTCGGTTTCGGCTTGTGGACGACCGCCACCGGATGGTGGGGCGAGAAGAGCGACGACGAAGCTGTAGCGCTGCTGCAAGAGGCGCACGATCATGGCATCACTCTCTTCGATGCCGCCGACACATACGGCAACGGCCGCAGTGAAGAGCAGCTGGCCAAAGCCTTCGGCGACCGCCGCGAGCGCGTCGTTTACGCGACCAAGTTCGGATACGACTTCTCCGATAGCGGGCAGGCCCATCGCGGTCAGTCGGAGCTGCCGCAGGATTTTTCGCCCGCCTTCGTGCGCGCCGCGCTCGAAGCGTCGCTGCGGCGGCTCGGGACCGACTACGCCGACATTTACCAAATGCACAATGCTCGCATGGCGCAGGTTGACGACGATGCGCTCTGGGAATTGCTCGAATCGTTCAAGAGCGAAGGCAAAATCCGCATGTACGGCGTCGCACTCGGTCCGGCGATCGGGTGGCTCTACGAAGGCGTCGAAGCCGTGCGCCGGCGCAACGTGCCGTCGCTGCAAATTATTTGGAATGCGCTCGAACAATATCCCGGCAACGAGCAAATCCAAGCTGCCTACGACGCACAAGCGGACACCGGCTATATGATTCGCGTTCCCCACTCGAGCGGTTTGCTCGAAGGACATTACACGGCGGAGACCACGTTCCCGAAGAACGATCATCGCCGGCACCGTCCGCGCGAATGGCTGATTAACGGCGTGCAAAAGATCGAGCAGCTGCGCTTCTTGGAGCGCCCCGGACGCACCCTCGGCCAAGCCTCGATTCAATGGCTGCTCGCCGAGCCGCGCGTTATGACCGTACTGCCGAACATCTACGATCGCGAACAGCTCGCCGAGTTTGCCACCGCCCCCGACGCACCGCAGCTAGAGCCGGCCGAGCTGGAGCACGTCGACGAACTCTACCGCGGCAACTTCGGCATCGAGGAGCCGCCGATGGCGTTCAAAGGCACGATGAATCCGCCGGCCCAGTCGATGGCCGGTACGCCTTCGTGAGCGCGTTATGAGAGCCGAGCACGTCATCACACCGCTGGCGCCGCAACCCATCGGCCCGTACAGCCAAGCCGTTCAGTTCGGCAACGAGCTCTACTGCAGCGGCCAGATTCCGCTCGATCCCGAGACCGGCGAGATCGTCGGCGGCGACGTCACCGCGCAGACCGAGCGCGTGATCGAAAATATCGGCGCGGTCCTCTGCGCCGCCGGCTACGAGTTCGTGGACGTCGTCAAAACGACGATCTATCTCGTCGATATGGCGGACTTTCCCGCCGTCAACGCGGTCTACGAACGCTATTTTAACGCGAACAAACCGGCGCGCTCGACGGTTGCGGTTGCCGCTCTACCGCGCGGCGCCCGAATCGAAATCGACTGCATAGCCCGCACCTAACGTCATCCTGAGGTTACTGTGGTGCGGGAGCGGCCGATTGCGTCAGACGCGCCGATTCTTCTTTAGCAATTGCGGCCACGTCGGGATCGAGCGAGGTTTCTGCGGCCTTGAGTTGCGCTAGGGCGAGCGCTTTTTGCCCCTGCGCCGCGTAGGCACGTGCGAGGAGGTAGCGGACGCGTCCGTCGTACGGTGCGGCGGCGACGCCCTTAATGAGCGCGGCCTGCGCGAGTGGATAGAGGCCGTTGTGCTCGTAGTCGATTCCCAGATTCACGTATGACTCGGGGACGTACGGATTAACCGAGATCGCTTGCACGTAATAGCTGACCGCACGCTTCCAGTCGCCGTGCAGATCGGCGAGGTAGCCGAAGTTGACGATCGCTTCGGGGCGCTCCGGCTCGAGGTTGTGGGCGCGCTTGAAGGCATCCGTCGCCTCGCTGTAGCGTTCGAACTGAATCTTGGCGACGCCGACGTTGTCGTAGCAGGCGTAGTTACCGGGATCGATGTTGAGGCAGTTCTCAAGATACCCCAGCGCCGCCACCGGTTGATGCAAATCGAGATAAGCCATCCCAACGCCGTTGAGCGCGGCGATCGACCGCGGATCGCTATCGAGCGAGCGCCGGAAGTAGATGATCGCTTGGGTAGGATGATGGAGCGTTTCGTAAACCTCGGCGAGCTCTTCCTGATAGTCGGCGACGTTGGGGTTCTCGGCGGCCGCGCGCTCCATCTGCTGCTGGTATTGCGGCAGATCACCCTTGCGCAAATGCATCAGCACGAGGTCCCGAATCGAATCGGTGCCAGGCAGCGCGCTTTGGAACTGCACGATCGCGTCATCGACACGATTCTGCGTGGCATAGACGACGCCGAGACGATTGTGCGTCTCCTTATCGTGGGGATCGCGCGCCAAAAGCTGCTCGTACACGGCTTGGGCGCGGTCGAAGCGTCCCTGCCGGTAGTAAAGGTCGCCGAGAAAACGGGCCGCCTCGGTGCCGTTGGGATGCGACGAGACGAACTCCGACAGGTACGTTACCGCTTCGTCCAGTTGACCGGCGGCGATCAGCTGCCGCGCGTAAGAAATCGCAGCGCGCTGGTCGGCGACCTCGTGCGCCTCAGGCGGAATAAAGACGTTGTAATCGTTGGGTCCCGCTGCTGCCGGCGCGGCCAGGCTCGGCCCCGCCATCAGTCCCAGGAACGCCAGAGTCGAGAGAACGCGTCGCATCATCGCTCCTTACCTCAGCACCACTATAGCGCACCGTATGCCGGGAGCGTGACGGCGAACCGAGCGCTAACGGACGAGCGGCAATATATTGCTGGGCGTCAGGGGGTAGAAGGCCATGACCACCACCGCCACCGCACAGAGCGCAGCGCTGGCCCAGGCCAGCGGCACGTATGGCCGGACCTCGTGCCCCGCCGGGGCCTCTTCCCGCGAGTACATGACCCGGACCACCTTGGCGTAGGCGTAGAGCGAGATGGCGGTGCCAATAATCAGCAGCGCCCCCAGCCAGATGTAGCCGTTCGCCGCACTCGACGCCAGAATAAGGATCTTTCCGAGGAAACCGGCGGTCGGCGGCAGCCCGGCCAGAGCGAGCAGGAACACGGTCATTCCGGCCGCCAGCCAAGGACGGCGATAGGCCAAGCCGCGGTAGGTGCGCATTTCGGCGCCTTCCTCACCCTCGCCCGAGATCGCCGACGCTACGGCAAAAGCGCCAAGGTTCATCAGCGCGTAGGCGGTTAGGTAGTAGAGGGCGTAGCGCAACCCGAGCGGCGTGCTTCCCGCGAGAGCCACCAGGATATAGCCGACTTGTGCGATTCCCGAATAGCCGAGCAGACGTTTGAGATTGGTTTGCGCCAGCATGCCGACGTTTCCGGCGACCATTGAAATTCCGACGACGATCCACACCGGTATCAACAAGCGATCCCCCACACCGAGCGGTAATGCCGCATAGATAAAGCGGGCGAAGACCGCCAGCGTCGCGGCCTTAGTGGCGACGCTCATGAAGGCCGTGACCGGGAGCGGCGCGCCTTCGAAAACGTCGGGTGTCCAGCTATGGAACGGAACCATGCTCAGCTTGAAGAGCAGCCCGACCATGAGCATGCCGGCGCCCATCCAGTAGATCGGATTGTAAATAAGCATCGGCGTGACCAAATCCGCAAGTCTGACGCTGCCGGTCGCGCCGAAGAGCAGCGCCATGCCGAAGAGCAAGAACCCGGTCGCGGTCGAGCTCAAGATCAAATACTTGAGCGCCGATTCGCGAGCCGTGCGACGATCGGCAGCGGCACAGAGTGCGTAGAGTCCGAGCGAGAGCAGCTCGAGACCGAGGAAGATCATCATGAGGTTAGCCGCGCCGGCCATAAGCATCGCTCCGCACGCGCTCCACAACATGATCGCGATGGTGCCGGCGACGCGTTGCGCCGCGCCACTGTTGGCGTACAAGATCACCGACCCGGCCGCGGCGAGCAGCACGATCTCCTCAAAAACGGTGGTAAAGCCTCCGGTCATGAAGCCGCCGAAGAACGCGTCGTGATTATGACCGAACTGCTTGGCGGCCAACGTTGCCGACACGCCGAGCCCGATCAGTGCAATCACGATCGAAACGTAACGTCCGCGTTCACCTGAGACGAAAAAGTCAGCGAGCAGTACGAGCAGTGCGGCAACCGCAACGACGCTCACCGGCACGATCGCGGCCCAGTCGGCGTGCGTAAACGGCATCGTCATGGCGTACGCGAGCTCGTCGTGACCACCGGGGCGGCGTGCGCTCCGAGCAACGGCGCGGGATAAACGCCGACGGCGACCAATGCCGCAAGCAGCGGCGCGACGGCGAGGGCCTCGCGCCAACTCAAATCCGGTCGCACTGGAACGTCGTCGTCCGGCGGCCCGTTCATGATGTCCTGATAGAGCCGCAACATATAGGCCGACGCGGCGACGATGGCGATCAAGGCCACGATCACCGCCCAGACGTAACCGGCCTGATAGACACCGATCAAAATGATCAACTCGCCGGCGAAGCCCGCCAAGCCGGGAAGTCCTAGCGCCGCCAGTGCGGCCACGCAGAGCGCGCCCGCCAACCGCGGATTTCGCCAACCCAGACCGCCGAGGCGCGAAAGAGATCGGGTATCCTCGCGTTCCTCGACATAGCCGAGCACGATGAAGAGCGCCGCCGAAAAGAGACCGTGCGCGACGATGTAGACCAGCGCGCCTTTTAGTGCCAGCGGATTCCCCGATGCGACGGCTATGACGATCAACCCGAGGTGCGACAGCGACGAGTACGCAACCACGCGTTTCGCATCGTTCTGCACCAGCGCAACGACTGCGCCGTAAACAAGGGAGATCGCACCCAGAATTATCAGCGGCAGAGCAAAAGCGTGCACGTAGGCGGGCAGCAGCGCCAGCGCAATGGCGATAAATCCATAGAGGCCGGCCTTGGACTGCACCGCCGAAACGACCGAGACCATCGGTGACGGTAAGCCGCTATAGGTCGGCGGCATCCACGTGTGCAGCGGCCATACCGGCGTCTTAACCAAGAACGCGAACGCAAAGCCCGCGTAGATCCATTCGGCCCAGCCGCCGGCAAACGGCGCCGCGCTGCGGCCGATGACGTCGGTCGACCCGTAAATCACGCCGAACGCGGCGGTGGCGAGCAGCAGGGTCAGCCCGCCCGCGAAGTTATAGATGAGGTAGCGCCATGCCGTTGCCGGATGCTCGCCCCATCCGACCAGCGCGAAGAAGACGGGGATCAACATCAGGTCCCAGCAGAGCGCAAAGACCAGCAGATCGCGCGCTAAGAAAAGTCCCATCATCGCGCCTTCGAGCAGCAGGATGAGGGCGACCATGTCGCGGGTTCGCGAAACGCGCGTCGCCGCAATCGCACAAGCCGTGCAGATCGCCAGCAAGAGCGCGAGCCAGAACGAAATCGGCGTCGCCCCGAAGTGAAAGGCTGCGGTAAAAGGCCGCGAGAGCCAGTGGAAGCTCCACTGCGATTCGCCCGCCACGAGGGTCGTTACTACCGTGGCCGCAGCAACGAGCGTGCCGATCGCGCGGGCCGCCGTCTCCGACGTGCGTGGTAAGGCGAAGAGCAGCACGCCGGACACGATCGGCAGCAGAATCGTTACGAGTACCAGCGACACTACCGCACGCTCCCGGCAAAGGCATAGTACGCGATAAAGCAAGCCGCACCAAAGACCAGCACCAGCGCGTAGGCGCGCACCAGACCCGTCTGAAAGGAGCGGAACGCCGTACCCAGCCAGCGCGCCCAGAAGACGACGTCGCGGACGGCGCCGTCGAGCACGCGCGGGTCGACGACGCGCCCGAAAAACGAGCCGAGACTCTGCGCGCTGCGAACGAAGAGTATGTCGATGATATCGTCGACGTAAAATCGGTTGACCAATAGCGCCGGCATGCCGGCACTTTCGCGGCGCAGGCGTTCGACGGCATTTTGCTTCGCGCCCGCGGTGGCGTAACGGCGCCACGCGATCGCGAAACCGATCAGCACGAAGGCAAACAACATTGCCGACGTTGCCCATTCCGAGATGCCGAGCGTCACCGTACCGGCCGCGGCGCTCACCGGCTCTTGGCCGAAGAGTGGTGCGAAGAAGGCCGACCAGCGTGAATCTTGTCCGCCGTACATCAGTGCGGCGCCGATTGCAACGGTCGGAACGACCAAAATGGCGACCGGCGCGTTCATGATCCACGCCGGCGCATGCGCATGATGCGGCTCTTCTTCTCCCGGCGGCGGACCGGCCGGTGCCTCACCGGCGATTCCCAAATCGGCCGGCGCAACATCACCGCGATACTCGCCCAAGAATGCGATGAAGAGCAGGCGGAACATGTAGTACGCCGTGATGCCGGCGGTTACCACGCCGACGGCGTAGAGCCACGGATACCCGTGCTCGAGCGCACCATAAACGACTTGATCTTTCGAGAAGAATCCGCTGAAGCCGGGAACGCCGCAGATCGACAGAACGCCGGTCAGCATCACCCAGAACGCGAACGGCATGCGTCGCCACAAGCCGCCCATGCGCCGCACGTCCTGCTCGTTGGCCAACGCGTGAATCACCAGGCCGGATCCTAAAAAGAGCTGCGCCTTGAAGAACGCGTGAGTAAAGAAGTGCGCGATGCCACCTTCATAAGCGCCGACGCCGACGCCCATGATCATGTAGCCGATTTGCGACATCGTCGAATAGGCCAGAATCCGCTTGATGTCCCATTGCGCCATTCCCAAGAGCGCGCCGGCCAGCGCGGTGACGCCGCCGATTGTTCCGACTAGGAGTTGTGCATTGTGGCTCTGGTTCCAGAGCGGAGCGCATCGCGCGACGAGATAGACGCCGGCGGTCACCATCGTTGCGGCGTGGATCAGCGCCGAAACCGGGGTCGGGCCTTCCATCGCATCGGGCAACCAGGTGTGCAGCGGGACCTGTGCCGACTTTGCAGCCGCGCCGATGAAGAGCGCCAGGCAGATCGCAAAAAGCAGGCCGGGGCCGAGCGTCGTGGCCGCGGCAAAGGTATCGCCGAAGCCGATCGAGTGGACGTTGGCAAAGATCAGGAAGATCGCGAACATCATGCCGGCGTCGCCGACTACGTTGATGACGAAAGCTTTGCGAGCCGCCGCCACGGCCGACGGGCGCTCGAACCAGAAGCCGATCAAAAAATAGGATGCCAGACCAACGAGGCCCCACCCGAGCAGCAGCCCGACGAAATTGTCGGAGAGCACCAGCGTCAGCATCGCAAACACGAAGAAGCTCATGTAGGCGAAGAAGCGCGCGACGGCGCGATCCCCGTCCATGTAGCCCATCGAATAGAAGACGATCAAGAATCCGACGCCGGTAATGATAAAGGTCCACAGCAGCGAGAGCGGATCGAGCAACAGTCCGAAATCGAATCCCGGCATCCACGAAAGAAGCGGCTGATGCGCCCCCAGCGCACCACCGGCGTTCTGGGTCGCGGCCCCCCACGAGAGCGCGGTGAGGACGAACGACGCGGCAACGACCGTCGATGCCACCCATCCCGCCATGGCGCGCAGCTGCGGCCCGAAGGCCCAGCATAGTAATGCGCCCGCAAGCGGCAGCAGCCACAGCGCAACGATCAGCGGATACGAGCCGCTTACGCCCAGGACGTGCTGCATCATCGGCCTTCCGTCGCTCTACTAACCATGGAGCGTCCGGATTTCGTCGACGTCGACATACTTTTCGGGGCGGAAGGTCGTGACGATGATGGCTAACCCAATGGCTGCTTCGGCTGCGGCCACGGTGATAACTAAGAAGGCAAAGATTTGGCCGGCGTTTTGAAGCCAGAGACGCGCGTACGCGATGAGCAACAGGTTGGCCGCGTTGAACATCAGCTCGATGCTCATCAGCATTACCAGCGGGTTTCGCCTTACGATCACGCCGGCGACGCCGAGGAAGAACATGACTGAGGCGAGTGCGAGATAGTTGCCGATCGGTACGGGCATCAATTCTTGCCCTCACGCAGGATCGCTTCGCGTACGGCGCGGTCGGCCTTGACGCGGCTACTCTTTGCCTCGGCATCTTGCATCTGCTCGCCGCCTAAGGTGATCACGCCGATGATCGCCACCATCAGGATCAGGGCGGTGACTTCAAAGGGCAGCAACTGCACGGTGAAGAGCGCCTTGCCGAAGTCGGCGACGCTGCCGAATACGCCCGGCATCCCGACCGCAGGGGTGTGCGGAGCGGGCGTATGGACCGTCGTCGAAAGCGCGTAAATCACGAAGCCGAAGGCCACCAAAATAATGAAGCCGGCCGGCAACCCGATTCGCGGGAGACGGTTGGGTCCGACGGGGAACGGCCCGACGCCGCTGCCGAGCAGCGCGATGACGAAAACGAACAACACTAAGATCGCGCCGGAGTAGACGATGATTTGAATGACCGCCAAAAACTCGGCCGAAAGCGTGACGTAGAGCACCGCGAGCGCGGCAAAGTTAATCAGCAGTGCCACGACGCTATAGACGGGCTTATTCGCGCTGATCGTCCAGACGGCGCTAGCGATCAGGATCGGCGCGAGCACCCAAAAAGCGATCACGTGCCGTCGCCCTTCAACTCGGTGAGACCCTTGTGCTGCGTCTTGAGGATCTCGCCGCGCCACGTTGCGTCGTAGCCTTTATCCACGTCGACGGTGGATTTGATTCCCGCCACGCGGCCGAGATCGCCGGGGATGCCGCCGGGACGGTCGTCGGGAGCCGAGCCGACGCCGGCATCGGGCGGCACGAGCAGGCGGTCCTTATCGTAGACGAACGACCCTCGGCGGAAATCCGCCATCTCGAAGCGCGGCGTAAGCACGATCGCATCGGTTGGGCACGCCTCTTCGCACATTCCGCAGAATATACAGCGCAGCTCGTCGATTTCGTAGCGCGCCGCATAGCGCTCGCCCGGGGAGCGGCGATCGAGCGGAGCGTTCTCCGCACCGATCACGGTAATCGCGTTTGCCGGACAGACGCTCGAGCAGAGCTCGCAGCCGATGCAGCGTTCCTTGCCGTCGTCGTAACGGCGCAGCTCGTGCAGTCCGTGGAAACGCGGCGCGTGCTGTTTCTTGACCGATGGGTATTGTATCGTCGGGTGTTTGCGGAACATGAAGCCGAACGTAATAGAGAGACCCCGCAGGATCGCTCCGACGTTGAAAAGATGCTTGCGCGAGGACGTCGTTTCCATCTTATCCCTTGTAGGCCACCACCACGGCGGTGATGACGAGATTGAGCATCGCGACCGGAAGCAAGAACTTCCAGCCGAAGGCCATCAGACGGTCGTAGCGCAGACGCGGCAGCGTCGCCCGGAGCCACATATAGAAGAACATGAAGCACAGAACCTTGATCACGAACCAAGCCACCGGCGGAATTAAGGTCCAGCCGAACGGAGCGTTCCATCCGCCGAAAAAGATCAGCGTCGCAATGCACGAGACGGTGAGCATGTTTACGTATTCGGCGATGAAGAAGAGCCCGAAGCGCAGCCCGGAGTACTCCGTATGGAATCCGGCAACAAGCTCGGTCTCAGCCTCGACGAGGTCGAACGGCGCGCGATTTGTTTCCGCGACCGCAGTTATGACGTAGATGATACAGCCGAGAAACTGCGGCAAGAAGAACCACCAGCGCAGCTGCGCCTTGACGATGCCGTCGAGCGACGTCGTTCCGGCGAGAATCAGCACGCCGATCAGTGAGAGCGACATGGCCAGTTCGTAGCTGATCATCTGCGCCGTCGAGCGCACGCTGCCGAGCAAAGGATACTTCGAGCCCGAAGCCCAGCCACCCAAACAGATTCCGTACACGCCTAACGAGGTAATCGCTAAAATGAAGAGGATGCCGGCGTTGACGTTACCGATCGCCCACGTTTCGCCGGAGCGTGAGGCGCCGAACGGGATGACCGCGTAGACGGAAAATGCCGTTACGAGCGAGATGAACGGCGCCAGCTTATAGAGCAGTCGATCCGCGGTCTCGGGCATAAGATCTTCTTTTAAGATAAGCTTCGCTGCGTCGGCTGCGGGCTGCAGCAAACCCCACGGACCGACGCGGTTGGGTCCGGGGCGCAACTGCATCCAGCCCAGGATCTTTCGCTCGGCAAGCATCGCATACGCGAACGCCGTGACGACGACGAAGAGCAGCACCACCGATTTGATCAGCGTCAACAGCCACACGGACATCGCTTAACTCCTCAATCCTGCGACCCACGGATCGTGCAGCCAGGTCCCGCCGCCCGACAGAATTCGCGCCGCGCCGTTCGCCGGTGCCGCGTTCGTGATGCCCTCGCGAGCAAACTCCAGCCGCTCATCGCCGAAGGCAAAGTCGCACGTCGCTGCAACCGCCGCGACCACGGCGCGATGAAGCTCTTCCTCAAACGGCAGCGTCACGCCGAGCTGTTCGGCGAGCCCGCGAATGATGTCGAGATCGGAGCGCACAAAGTCGGGCGCGTCGAGCGAAAGATTGACCGGCAGCAGGTCGCCCGCGAAGTTGGTGGTCGTTCCGCTCTTCTCAAAGGCACCGGCGGCAGGCAGAACGAGGCTGGCGCGCTGCGCGGTCTCGGTCATGAAGATTTCGCTGACGACCAGGAAACCGATACTCTGTAGTGCCGAGGCCACGGCCGCTGCATCCGGTCCGTTACGAACGGGGTTCGCTCCGAAAATCGAGAGCACGGCTATTTGACCTCGGCGGGCACGGTCGAGCATAGCGTAGGTATCGAGTCCCGGGGCTGCAGCGGCAAAGCCCGGTCCCTTTCCCGGGAGCATACCCATCGCTTCGGCGCCGCGTGCGTTGGATTGTTCGCCGGCGACGTACGTCGAAAGCTCGCCAACGCCGGAGAAGGCTTGCGCGTAGGCGCGGGCGCGCGCCAAATCGACGCCATCCCAAATCAGTGCGACGCGAGCGGCGTCGCCGGCGGCCGAACGTGCCTCGTCGGGCGTCGCCGCCGTAACGATCTTCGCTCCCGTACGCGCGGCCTTCCGCACGCGCAGCCACAACACCGGTGCGCGCTCCTCCGGAGACTCGCCGATAATGACGACGGCTTGCGCGGCTTCGACCGCATCGAGCGTTCCGTTTCGCGCTCCGGGATTGGCTTGGCGCTGCCGGCCGGCGCGCCAATCGAGATTGTTGACGCCGGCCGAGCGGAAGACGTGCTGCAGCGCGTAAGCCTCTTCGTTAGTTAGGCGGCCGCCGCCGACGGCGCCGACGCTCGCCACACCCCGCGCATCGATCGCGTCGCGAACGGCCTTGGCCCACAGGATGAACGCGTCGTCCCATCCGATCTGCACGAACCGTCCGTCTTTACGGAAGAGCGGCTGCGTTAGACGTTCGGGCGACTGATAGAAACCGATGTTATAGCGCCCGCGATCGCAGAGCCAGCCGTCGGAGATAGGATCGTCCTCGACGAGGGTAGTGCGCAACGCGTTACCGTGGCGTACGTCGACGAACTGCTGGCAACCGACCGAGCACTGCGTGCAACTGGTCTGCGTTCGCTGCAGATCCCACGGCCGCGAGCGGAAGCGATACGTCTTCGAAGTCAGCGCCCCGACGGGACAGAGCTCGGTCACGTTGCCGGTAAAGTTGTGGTTGTAGGGGCGTCCCGTCGCGGTAGCGATAATGTCGCGCGCGCCGCGATCTTTGACCACCAACTGCTGTTCGTCGGCGATGATGTCGTCGAAGCGAACGCAGCGTTGACAGACGATGCAGCGCTCTTCGTCGAGCACGATGGTCGGCCCGAGGTCGACGGCTTTGGGCTTGGAAAGCTTCGGATCCGCAACGTCCGACGTGCCGCGCGCGTAAGCCATGGCGTAGTCCTGCAGGTCGCACTCGCCGCCCTTATCGCAGATCGGACAATCCAACGGATGGTTCACCAAGAAGAGCTCGAGCACCATGGCCCGCGCCGCTTCGACCTTAGGGCCGCTCGTGCGAACGACCATACCGTCGGTCGCCGCCGTGTTGCAGGCGATCTGCAACTTCGGCATCCCATCGATTTCGACCAGACAGATACGGCAGAGACCCGCCGGCCCTAACTTGGTGTGATAACAGTAGATAGGAATTTCTTGATCGACGGTTTTGGCCGCCTCTACCAGCAGCGTACCCTTCGGAACGCTGACCGGGACGCCGTCGATCGTGATTTTGACGATTTCGGAACTCGAGGCGAGCAGCGGATTACTCATGCCGGCTGCGCCGCCTTTTCTTGCACGATGCGCGCACGAAACTGCTCCGGGAATCGCATCATGACCGATTTTAGAAAGGGTTCGATCGAGTCGCCCAGCGCGCAGAGATTCAATCCGGTGATCGTGCTGGAAACGCGGCGCAGCATCTCTTCGTCGCCTGGGATCCCGCGGTGCTCCACTAGACGCTCGAGCACGCGCTCCATCCAACTGCCCGCCTCGCGGCAGGGCGTGCACTGTCCGCACGATTCGTGCGAGAAAAAGCGCACGAGATTATAGGCCGCGGCAACAAAATCCGTCGTGTCGTCGAAGACGACGAAAGCGCCCGAACCGAGCATCGAACCCGCCTTGGCCATGCTCTCGTAATCGTACGGCCAATCCAGATGCTCTTCGAAGATGCAGGCCGACGAACCGCCGCCCGGCTGCACCGCCGCAAAGGTTCGTCCGGGGCGCAACCCGCCCGCCAGATCGATGATTTCGCGCACCGTCGTTCCCAAGGGAATCTCGTAGTTTCCCGGCTTCTGCACGTGTCCCGATACGGAAACGATCTTATAGCCCTTGCTGCGCTCCGTTCCGACGGCGGCGAACCACTGCGGACCGTTACGCAGGATCGGAACGAGATACGCGAGCGTCTCGACGTTATTTACGACCGTCGGCATACCATAGAGACCCTCGATGGCCGGAAACGGCGGCTTGAGTCGCGGCTCGCCGCGCTTACCCTCGAGCGAGTTGAGCAGGCCGGTTTCTTCGCCGCAGATATAAGCGCCGGCACCGCGATGCACGGTAATCTCCAAGTCGTAACCGCTGCCAAAGAGGTTCTTCCCGACGTAGCCGGCCTTGCGCGCCTCTTCGAGTGCGGCGCAGAAAATCTCGTAGCCGCGTTTGAACTCGCCACGGATATAAATGAATGCATGATGCGCCGCAATGCCGTAAGCCCCGATCAACATCCCCTCGATAATAAGATGTGGCGCGTACTCCAGGAGCATATGGTCTTTGAACGTGCCGGGCTCGGCTTCGTCGCAGTTGCAGACGAGATAGCGCAGCGGCTTATTGGCCGGAAGGAACGACCACTTCTTACCGGTAGGGAAGCCGGCGCCCCCGCGGCCACGCAATCCCGACTGCTCGGCCATGTCGAGCACCTCGCTCGGTTTGAGCTCGCGCACCGCGCGCTCCCATTGCACGTACCCGCCGCGCTCGCGATAGACCGCGATCGAACGCAGGTCGGCCTCGCCGATGCCTTCGGTCAAAACTTTAGTGACGGGCATGCGCGCTCTCTTCGTCGACGGTATCGGCCACGGCGCGCGAGTCGACGACGGCGCGTTCGGTGGTGCCGGTAAACTGATAGACTTGTTTGTTGACGAAGCGGTCGAGCATGATCACGCCGCTGGGATCGCCGACGCCGCCTGCGTTGTTCGGTCGCGGAACGTCGCGCGCGCCCGGGGATTTGGTGCCCATGGAAATCTGGTCGTCCTGCGCGATCGTCCAGGTCGATCCCGGCTTGTCCGTCTGCACCATCGGCGCGACCGCATAGTCGCCGGCGCGGACCGACTCGATAATCTCGTCGACCTTCTGCGGCGTCAAATCGTAAACGAAATCCAGGTTCACCTGCATGCATGTTGCGCGGTCGCAGGCCGCCAGACATTCGACCTCTTCGTAAGAAAAAAGCCCGTCCGGTGTCGTCTGAAGATGGCCCACACCAAGCTTTTCACGAAAATACGCCATGATATCTTCCGCACCGTTAATCGAACACGCAAGCCCTCGACAAACCTGCAGCGCATATTTCCCAACCGGCCGCTGATACAACAGGGTGTAGAAAGAAACCGTCCCCTCTACTTCCGCGGGCGTAACCTCAAGAAGCTGCGCTACCGCATCCATCGCCTCCCGACTGACATACCCCTCGTGCTTCTGAAACAGATGCATGAGAGGAAGCAGGGCGGACCGCTTCTGCTCGTACTGCGCAATAATCCCAACACACTCATTCATCAATCGAGCGAGAAGGTCGGGAAAGTTCCGTTCGCGTTCAGTCATGCTTTCGCGCCCGACGTGATGCTGACGGAGCTCATCGGTCGACTTCACCGAACACCGGATCGAGCGAACCGATCATCACGACCAGGTCGGCAATAAGGTTCCCCGGAGCGATCCCCTTGAGCGCTTGAAGATTGTAAAGACTGGGCGGCCGGACGCGGACGCGGTACGGACGGTTCTCCCCGTTGCTCACCAGGTAGTAACCGAGTTCGCCGCGCGGCCCCTCGACGGCGTGGTAGACGTCTCCGGGCGGCACGCGGAAGCCTTCGCTGATGAGCTTGAAGTGATGGATTAGCGCTTCCATCGACAGTGCGATCGTCTCTTTAGGCGGAAGCGCAACCTTCGGGTCGTCGATCATCACCGGACCGGGCGTGTCGAGTCGTTTACGCGCCTGCTCGACGATTCGCATCGACTCTTCCATCTCGTCGAGGCGCACGAGGAAGCGGGCGTAAGCGTCGGCTTCGACGCGCGTCGGAATATCAAACTGATACGTTTCATATCCGCAGTACGGGAACGCGCGACGAACGTCGTACGCGATTCCAGTGGCGCGAAGTGCGGGACCGGTAACGCTCCACTGCAACGCCTCTTCCGCCGTGAGCACGCCCACGTCGATGGTGCGATCTTGAAAGATGGGATTGGCTTGCAGCAGGCCGCGCAGCTCGCGCAGGCGTCCGGGAAACTTCTCGATGAGCGCATCGAGCCTTTCCATATAACCCTGCGGCAGATCGCCGTTGAGCCCGCCGATGCGAATGTAGTTCGGGTGCATCCGGGCGCCGCCGGTTGCCTCTTGGAGGTCTAAGATATTTTCGCGCAGATCAAAACAGTAGAAAAAGACCGAGATTGCACCTAAGTCGATGCCGTGCGTGCCCAGCCAAACGCAATGCGAGGCGATGCGCGTGAGTTCCATCTGCAGAACGCGCACGACTTGCGCGCGCGGAGGAATGCGATCGGTGATGCCCAGCAGCTTCTCGGCCGCGAGCGCGTAACCTAAAGCGTTGGACGAAGGCGCGAGATAGTCCATGCGCTCGAGCGCAGTCTGTGCCTGGGTCCAAAAGAGCCCTTCGGCGGTTTTCTCGATTCCGGTGTGGAGATAGCCGATCTCGGGATCCGCCTTGACCACGTTCTCGCTGTCGATCTCCAAAACGATCTGCAGCACCCCGTGGGTCGACGGATGCTGCGGGCCCATCGAGAGCACCATCGTATTGTCGGACTGGCTCACGACCTCCGGCATCGCCGGGTTGACGGAGAGCGTCACGATTCGCGCGCTCGCTTCACTTCTTCTTGCAACGCTTCCAGCGTACGTCCCGAAGGGGGTGTACCGGCAACGACGTTGGTCTTGCCGGCGAAGGCCGGCCGCGGCGAACGCTCTCGGGCCGGACCGCGCGTTGGGTAATCCTTTCGCAACGGGTAGCCTTCCCAGTCGAGCGGCATCTGAATGCGCCGCAGATCGGCGTGCCCGTCGAAGACGATGCCGAAGAGATCGTAGATCTCGCGCTCGGCCCAATCCGCCGACTTCCAGATACCCATGGCGGTAGGCAGAGGCTGGCCCTCGTCAACCCCGCAAAGGAGCCGGAAGCGCACCGGCGTTCCGACCTCGGCGACGGTCGCCGGCTTGAGCGGCATCTTCAAAAGATGATAGACGACGTCGAACCGCGGCCGGCGCTCCAAATAGTCGACGGCGCCGAGATCGAGGAGCATCGTATATCCCTCGGCTTTGAGGGCCTCCAAGCGCTCGCGGAGTTGCGCCGGAACAATGCGCTCGATGATGGCATCGTCGATCGGCGGCCGGACGCTGGTCGGGTCGAGGGCCGCCCCTGCGAGCGGCGGGTTTTGCGTGCTGGGCATCTACTCGATAGGGTTAGGCACGGGCCAAGATGCCACCGCGGCCGCCTTCCCGTATCTGCTGCTGAATCAAGTTAACCGCGTAGAGCAACCCGTCGGGCGTTGGCGGGCAACCGGGGACGTAAACGTCGACGGGAATGACCGTGTCGACGCCTTGGACGATCGCATAGTTGTCGAACATACCGCCGGAGCTGGCGCAGGCGCCCATCGAAATGACCCATTTCGGATCGGCCATCTGGTCGTAGAGGCGCTTGATGACCGGCGCCATCTTCTGCGCGACGCGCCCCGAAACGATCATAAGGTCGGCCTGGCGCGGCGAGCTCCGGAAAACCTCGGAACCCAGGCGGGCAATATCGTACTCGGCCGAGGTCACGCTCATCATCTCGATCGCGCAACAAGCCAGGCCCATGGTCAATGGCCAGACCGACGAACTTTGCGCCCAGCGCGCGACGTCGTCCAGTCGCGCCAGCATGAAACCGCCCGGGCCTACCGCCACACGAAACCGCCCTTCCGCCAAACGTACGCATAGCCGATCGCCAAGACAATGATGAAGATGACCATCTCCAGCAGCCCGAAGACGCGCAGCGCGTGCATCTGCACCGCCCACGGATAAAACGAGGCCGTCTCGACGTCAAAGATTACGAAAAGCATCGCAATTAGATAGAAGCGCACGGGGAAGCGCCCGGCAACTGGCGAGGTCGGTTCGACGCCGCACTCGTACGCCTCGCGCTTGTGCTTGTTGGGCTTCGCGAGCCCCAACAATCCGGAGAGACCCGGGAGAGCGGTAAAGAATAATGCCGCGAGAAACGCGACGCCGAGAAAGATCGCGACCGGTCCGTACGGGTTCATGGCACCCCATCGTTTTTGCTTAATCGGCGTCTTACCTGTTCTACAACGCCATTGGCCCGTTTTCGCTCCACCCTTGGACCGGGGGGACGCCACGTTGTCGGAGCCGTACATCCGATCATGCGGTTTGCCGTTTTGGGGATGATCCTGCTCTTTGCGCTGGGCGACGGCTGCTCGCCGCCGCCAAACGTCGTAGGCGTCCAAGACTTCGGCTACGTGACGGGGCGCGTACTCGATGCAATGACCAACCGCCCGATCACCAACGCACTTGTTTCGGTCGGATCGCTGTATACGATTCGCGCCGACGTTAACGGCGCGTTCACTCTCCGCGCCATCGACGGCGACCAGACGGTGACCGCGCGCGCTGCGGGTTTCACCACCGCCAATGCGGACACGACGATACCTAAAGACGGCACCGTTTCGATCGGTTACATTCGCCTCGTCCCACTGACTCATTCCATGGGCCAGCCGACCCTCGCGCCGCCGCCGACGTCAACTCCCGCACCAAGCGCGAGCGCGAGCGCCGGCGCAAGCGCGGTGCCGGGCGCGAGCACGATGCCGAGTGCGAGTGCGTCGCCGGCACCCGGCGGAACGCCGCCGCCGCCGCGACCGCCGGCCTAGCCTAACCGCAGGCTCGCGAGGTCGAGGTCGTACTCGATCGAGCGATAGATGTCGTCGGGAATCTCCCCCTCGCGGCGCATCGCCGAGATTGCGCGACGCTCAGCAGCCAGCGCTTCGCGCTGCACTTCTCGATCGATGCGGCTCTCTTTCTCTTCGTTCCCTTCGTCTTTGTCGTCTTGTCCGCGCAACACTCGAATGCGCTGCTCGTACTCTTCAATGGCCCGGTCGAAGGCCTCGCGGTCTTGCGAACTCTTGCGCCGCTCCTCACTCTCGCGCAGCCTCGCTAAGCCCGCTTCGAGAGCGCGGATGCGCACCGCCGACTCGCGCCGCCGCCCTTTGCTCGTTTCGGCGACGCCGAGCCACTCGATCAGCGGACCGAGGGTGAGACCCTGGAGCACCAACGTGACAAAAACGACAAAGACGGTGAAAAACAAGATCGCGCCGCGCGCCGGGAACGGCCGATCGCCAAGCGTATAAGGCAACGCGAGCGCGATGGCAAGCGACAGGATCCCGCGCATGCCCGCCCACGAGAGTACGGCCACGTTCTGCCAGCGCGGGTAGGGATCGTGTTCGCGCAATCGCCGGCTCAGTAAACGAGGTAAATACGTCGCCGGAAAGACGCACAAAATGCGAACGATGATGACCACCGCGCTGATCAGCAATCCGTAGAGCGTGTAGATCCGTACGTTCGGCTGCAGGGCTTCCAGAATCGCCGGCAACTGCAGGCCGATCAGCAGAAATGCGAGAGCGTTGAGCACAAACGTCAGGAGTCGCCATACCGAGGAGGCGAGTAGGCGGGTCTCCGGATCGATGAAGGCCGTCGAGCGCCGGCTGAGCAGTATTCCCGCCGCCACCGCCGCCAGGACGCCGGAGAGATGCAGCGCTTCGGCGGGCAGATACGCGGCAAACGGCGCGAGCAAGAAGACGACGCTGGCGATCATCGCGTCGCCGTAACCGCGCAGCGCGAAGTAGCGCAGGAGCGCCTCGAGAAGCAGCGCCATCGCGAGACCGACCAGCGTTCCTCCCACGGCAACAATTACGAACGCCGCGCCGGCACGCGCGAAAGAGAATGCGCCCGATACCGCCGCCGCAAGTGCGAAACGGTAAAGCACGAGCGCCGTCGCGTCGTTCATCAAGCACTCGCCGCCGATCACCGCGGCGACTCGGCGTGGAACGGCGATGCGCTCGAAGATTGCCTCTGAGGCGACCGCGTCGGGCGGCGCAACGATGGCGCCAAGCAGAAACGCGAGCGGCCACGTGAACTCGGGGAGCGTGAAGTGTGCGACGGCGGCAACCGCAGCCATCGTTGCGATCACCAGACCGACGGCGAGGATGGAGATGAGTCTGGAGTTGCGCTTGAGTTCGAACCAGTCCGTCGACCACGCCGCACTGTAAAGCAGGGGCGGTATCACCACCAGCACGATGAGCTCGGGATCGGGATGCGGCCGCGGCAGATGGCGAGCGAACGACAGAACGATCCCGCCAACGACGAATGCGATCGGGTAAGGAACCCGCAACCGCTTCGCCAGCACGGCGAGAACGACGATTAGGGCTAGGAAGGTTACGAGAATGAGGGCTTCGGTCATTATCCGCCGATCGCGCTCTGCCCGGAGCGTACCGGACCCGTGACGTAGACGACCGCCATCGCAGCGTGATTCGAACCGGGCGGCTTGGAGCCTCGTTGCGCCGAACGTGACGAAGCCATGGTGCTGAACGCATTGAGCATTGCCGCCGGCCTGGTCGTGATCGCACTCGCGCTCAACGACGTCTTTCAGTCGGTCGTGATGCCCCGCGCCACCGGCCGGCGTTACCGCCTCAGCTTTTACGCGTGGCGCTCGGCCTGGCACGTTTGGCCGCAAGCAGCATGGCGCCTCCATCCCGAGGACGGCTCGCGCCGCGAAGAGGTGCTCGCAATCTTTGCCCCGTTCATGCTGGTCGCGCTCATCGCGCTGTGGGTGGCATTGCTCATTTTCGGCTTCGGACTGATTCTTTGGGGAATGCGCGACGGAATCGCACCCGGCCACGTTTCGCTGGGCTCGACGCTCTATTTCGCCGGGACGTCGGTGCTCACGATCGGGTTCGGCGACATCGTCGCCCGCGCCGCGGGACCGCGGCTGGTTTCCGTATTATGCGCGCTCGCCGGCCTCTCGTTTCTGTCGATTACCACGGCCTTTCTCTTCGCCGTTTTCGGCTCGTTCCAGCAACGCGAAACGTTCGTCGTAACGACGGCCGCGCGAGCCGGTGCTCCACCCAACGGCGTCAACTTACTCGCCATCGCGGGTTACTCGGAGACCCGCGAGGATCTGCCCGCGCTGATGATGGACGCGCAGCATTGGGCTGCTATGGTGATGGAGAGCCATTTGGCATATCCCGTTCTTGCTTTTTTCCGTTCGAGTCACGACGAACAATCGTGGGTCGGTACGCTCGGCACGCTGCTCGACGCGGCCACGTTGATGATGACGACCGTCGAGGGCGTGCGCGACGGCCAGGCGCGGATCTTTTACAACGTCGGACGCCATGCGGCGCAGGATCTTTCGCGATTCTTCCAGGTCCGCACGTCAGACGAACGCGTCTCCATCGAACGTTCCGAGTTCGACCACGCTTGCGACCGGCTGGCCGCGGCAGGCTACGCGCTCTCCGATCGAAACGAAGCCTGGATTCGATTCGCCAATCTTCGCGCGGGCTACGCCTCCCGGCTCAACGAACTGGCGCGCTTCTTTCAGATTCCGCCGTTGCAATGGATCGGCGACCGTTCAATCCTTACGGCTTCGCCGCACGGCGAGGAGTAGCGCGACGTCTTAGAATCCGTGGCGCGCGTCGTTACGATGCAGATACTTTTTGACGTCGTCTATCGGCAAGGCGAAACCGATGCTGCGCTCCGAATCGAAGCGCGACTCGGCGACGCCGACGACCTCGCCGGTGTCGGCGATAAAGACCGGCGCGCCGCTTTCGCCCGGCACGATCGACACGGTCACTTCGAGCGCATCCTTTCGAACCGAAGAGAGGCGCCCCGATCCCAGCGACGTCGCCAAACCTAAGCCCTCGTCGTCGAACTCGTCGGGAATCGGATAGCCCAACAAACCGACTTCGCGTCCGACATCGCTTTGCAGATGCGACGAGGAGCCGAGTGCAATCGGTGTAAGATTTCGCCGCGGCGTTCGCACGAGCGCCAAATCGAGGTCGGCATTGGAGGCGACGACCCGTGCCGGCGCGCGCCACCGGTTGGCGATCGTGACCCGAAGATCCCAAGCGCCGTCGACGGCGTGCTGCACGGTCACGATGTCGCTGCCCCACGCTCCCGAAGCCACGACGAAGCCGGTCGCGTACGCTTCATCGTAGTGGTCTTTTTTGCTCTCCGGCGGAACTTTCATCGAGAGCAGCACGACCGAGGAGCGCAGACGCTGCACCGAAGCGACCATCGCATCGTCGCTGTCGCGAGCGCACGCCGGTAACGCAAGTATGGCGAAAAGAGCGACCCAGCTTGCAGCGCGAGTATTCATGAAAACCGCTCGCATATTGCGTCGCGTAAGCGTTCGAGGCCTGCCCCCGTGCGCGCGCTCACCTGTATCGTTTCCACCTCCGGCCTTTCCGCTGCCGGCAGATCCGACTTGTTGTAAACGATGAGACGCGGCGCGCGGTCCAGCTCCAGGTCGTGCAAGATGCCCTCGACCGCACGCCGCTGCTCGAGCTGTCGTGGACTGCTGGCGTCGATGACGTGCAGCAACAGGTCGGCGTCGCGCAGCTCTTCCAGCGTCGCGCGGAAGGCGTTGACCAAATCCTTGGGGAGATCGGTGATAAATCCGACCGTATCGGCCAGCCGCACGTAGAACCCGGGCTTCAAGTAGGCTCGGCGAATCAGTGGATCGAGCGTCGCAAACGGCCGGTCCGCCACCAGCGCGCCGGCTCGCGTGAGCGCGTTGAGCAACGACGACTTTCCGGCGTTGGTATAGCCGACGAGCGCGACCAACGGCTCGCGTCGTTCCGCCGAGCGGCGCAGCGCGCGATGCCGCCGCACGTCGGCAAGCATTCGGTTGAGCACGGCGATCCGCGCGGCGATCCGGCGGCGATCGACTTCGAGCTTCGTTTCACCGGGGCCGCGCGTCCCGATGCCGCCGCCTAACCGCGAGAGATCGGCGCCAACGCCGATAAGGTTGGATTGCCGGTATCGCAGCTGCGCCAGCTCGACCTGGAGCTTTCCTTCGCGGCTGCGTGCCTGGCGCGCGAAGACGTCGAGTATGAGCATCGTGCGGTCGACGATCGGTAACGGGACGATGCTTTCGAGATTCTTACGCTGGCGCGGGCGCAGGTCGTTGAGCGTAATGACGATTTTGGCGTCGAGTTCCGCTGCGCGAAGGGCAATCTCGTGCGCCTTGCCGCTGCCGACCAGCGTCGCCGGATCGACGCTCGCGCGCCGCTGAACGATTCGCTCGAGAACCTGCGCTCCGGCGGCGTTGGCCAGGGCCTCCAGTTCGCTCAGCTCGGCATCGATTGCGTCGCCAATCTCGTTTGTTTCCACCGCCACGACGAGAGCGCGCTGCATCATGCCGGTTTCGTGGCGAGCGGCGTTAAACGTTCGATGAGCCAGCGCAAGCCGTCGTTATATTGCGGCCCCGGGCGTTCGATGAGATCGGGATTTACGAAGTACACGTGACGAAGTTTAACCGCGCGCAAGCTGCGCCACGGCTCGCGGTCGAGAACCGAATTCAGCTGCGTTGACGGATCGGCGATAATCGCATCGGGTTGATCGCGCAGCAGCGCCTCGGCGCTGTACTGTCCGTATGCAGCCGCAAGGTCGGCGGCGGCGTTCGTTCCACCGGCCAGCGCGATTAGCGTGGAGATGTAGGAACCCGAACCGGCGGTCCAGATCGGTCCGCTTCCGAGTGCGACGAAGACGCTCGGGCGCCGCACGAAGTGTCGCGCTCGCGCGTGCAACGCCGCGGTTTCCTTCCGCAGCTTAGCGATCGTCGCTGCCGCTTGACGCTGGTGGCCCGTCAGTTCGCCGAGCTTTCGGAGATTTATGAAGATCTGCTCGTAGGTGTCGTCGGGTAAAAGCACGACCGGAACGTGCAGGCGCCGCAACGGCTCGGTAACGCGCTCCTGCGCCGGAATGCCGACGACGACCGTCGGGCGCAGCGCGACGATCGCCTCGGCGTCGACGCTAGTGGCATCAGCGACGCGCGGCAGCTTTTTCGCTTGCGGAGCATCGGTGTATGCCGAAACGGCGACGAGTTGCGAGCCCGCGCCGATCGCGTAACAATCGTCGGCGAAGGAGGGAACCAATACGACGACGCGCCCCGGCGCCGGTGGCGGCGAGGCAGCGAGCAGCAGTGCCGCAAGCGCGGCGGCTATCGCTTGGCGCACCCCGTTGCGGTTACGCAGGGGCCGCGGCGGCGACCTCCAATGCTCCCGGCACACGTTTGCGCGGGAAGCCGGTGAAACGCCGGCACGGTCGCGCCACTGTATGCGGGGAGCCGCCCGAACGTCACTGTCCTTTACCGGATGGGAAGGCGCGGGCAACGGCAGCGATCCGCGAGTCAGGATACCGGGCAGACGTCGCAAGCATCATCCGCCTCGCGCCAAGGAAAGGATTGCGATGTTCCTATTGATTGCCGCGCTCGTCGCGGCGGCCCCATCGCCGTCGCCGACTCCCACGGCGGTTCCCGAAATCGCCCACGTGGTTACTAGCGATCGCAGCCTCGAGTCGGTCACGCGCACCGCACGCACGACGTACGTCGTGACCGCCTCGGAGATCGCACGCGACGGGAACCGCACCGTCGCCGACGCGATTGAAACGATTCCCGGCGTCAACGTCGTTCGCTACGGGGCGTTCGGCGCCGTTGCGACCGTTGGGATCCGCGGTGCATCGTCGCAGCAAGTGCTCGTGCTCGTCGACGGGCTTCCGGTTGCCGGCAGTCAGATCGACGACGTGGATCTCGAGCAATACTCGGTCAGCGGCATCGACCGCATCGAAGTCGTAGAAGGCGGTGGTTCGACGCTCTACGGCTCCGGATCGATCGGCGGGGTCATCAACATCATCATGGCTCCCCAGCCGGCCCGCAGCACCGCAACGGTCTCGACCGGTTCCTTCAACGAACAGACCTACTCTTTGGCCACGCCATATCTATCGTTCCAGCGCACGTACGCCACCAACGATTACTCCGTTGTGAATGCACCGAACCGCCAAAACGCGCAGGCCGGCCTCACCAGCGTCGCCGCACGATACTCGCACTCGGTCGGAGCGATTGACCTTACCTTCTCCGGCAACTTGGAAGATGCGCTCGTTGGAACTCCCGGCCAACTCGGGTACTTCTCGCCAACCAGCGAACAAGGCAACGTGGGCCGCAACCTGCGCTTATCGGCGGAACATCGCGGTGCGCGTTCCACCACCACGTTGGCATTGGGCGACTCCTCCGAGGATCTCTCGTATACGTGCAACACGCCGGTCGATTCCAACTGCCCCAACGCGTTCTATCCCACGCCGTCTCCCGGCAGCTCGTCGAATCCGCCCTACGCGCAGCTGCTCTACGACCAGCACGCGATGGCCGCTCTGCGCAACGTTTCCGGCGACGACCGGGAGCGTCTGGTCTACGGCGTCGACTTGATGCGCGGCAACTCGCGCGTCGACCAGGGGACCGGCGGCGGGCCGGCTCCGTATAATCCCCCGGTTTTTTACACGTACGCTCAGACGGCCGCGTACGTGCAGTCGCAGTGGTTCGGCCGCAACGGCGATCAAATCTACGTGGGCTTGCGGGGCGAACGCGACGGCGGCGTGGGAGGAGCGTACTCGCCGTCATTGGGCGGCATCGTTCATTTTACCGACGCGCTGCAGCTGCGCCTCAATGCGGCGACCGCTTTCCGCGTACCGACGGCAGAGGAACTGTACTATCCGGGCTTCTCCAACCCCAATCTCGTGCCCGAACGCACTCGCGTCGGCGATGCAACGATTGCGGCACCTCAACTCCTGGGTGGCGTAACCTTTGGTTGGTTTACCACCAACGGCTCCAACCTGATCGTATCCCCGCCGCCGGCCTATATTCCTAAGAACGTCGGCCATGCTTCGATCGCCGGCTTATCCTTTACCGCGCAAACGCTGCCGTTCCATCACATTGTAGCTAATCTCGGCATCACCAACCTTTACCGGGCGCAGGATCTCGACAACGATACGCGGCTCCCCGGACGCGGGCCGGTCTTCGCTGTGGCGCTGGGGCTGCGCTACATTCCGGCGCGCGAGAGCCGCTTCGACGGCTTTACCGTTGCCGCGCGAACACAAGGCCCACAGGAATCGCAAGATCCGTACCTCGCACCAAACTACTCCGCCTATCAGCCGTCGACGTTTACGACGGTCGACGCCTCGGTCGGCTACCGCGTGACGCCGCAGCTCGTCTTGGCGCTGCGCGGCTACAATCTCGGTAACGATCGTTACGCAATCTACCCAGGTTATCCGATGCCGGGTCGATCCTTGGGCGTGGAGCTCCGCGGACATTAGGACCGCCGCGCTGGTTCTCGGGGTCGTCGCCGCCGCCGCGCTGAGTCTGCTCGTCGGCGGAACGCCGCTGCGCTTCGGCGACGTCGCGGCCCAGCTATTCCATCCGCACGGCACGGGCGTCGTCAACACGATCGTCTGGCAGCTGCGCTTGCCGCGCGTCTGCATCGCGGCGACGGTGGGCGCGTCGCTTGCCCTCTGCGGTGCGATGCTGCAGGGCATGCTGCGCAATCCGCTGGTCGACCCATACCTCACCGGCGTAAGCGCCGCTGCGGCTGCCGCCGTAGCAATTGCTATTCTGGTTGGAATCGCCGCACCAGCGACGCCGGCGATCGGATTCCTCGCCGGGTTAGGTGCGGCGCTGCTGGTTGCGGCACTCGCTCGGCGCGGCGGCGGTCTCGATGGCAATCGGCTAATACTCGCCGGCGTTTCGCTCTCGACGCTCTTCGCCGCAATCGTAACGTTGGCGCTGGTGCGTGCGCGGTCCAACGACTATGCCGGAGCGATCGTAGCGTGGCTGGCCGGGTCGATGGCGGGACGCGGCTGGCACGATCTCGCCATAACCGCGCCCTACGTCGTCATCGGTGTCGCGCTTGCGGCGGCAGCCATCGGTCCGCTCAACGCACTTCGCATCGGCGACCTTCGCGCCCGGGCCGTCGGCGTTGACGTCGAACGCGCGCAATGGATCATTCTCGCCGGCTCGTCGCTGCTTGCCGCAAGCAGCGTGGTATTAGCAGGACTAGTCGGGTTCATCGGGCTGCTCGTGCCGCACTTGGGCCGCCGCCTCGTCGGCTCGGATGCGCGCGCGCTCTTGCCGGCTAGCGCCGCGATCGGCGCGACGCTCTGCATGGTGGCCGATGCGATCTGCCGGAGAATCGTAGCGCCGGCGGAGCTTCCCATCGGCGTTTTGCTCGCGCTGATCGGCGTACCGGCATTTCTCTACCTGTATTTGCGCCCGTCAGTTCGAGGAGCGCCGTAAGCCGATGATCGAGCTGCGCGGCGTAGAGCTCTCCGTCGGTGGGCGCCGCCTGCTGCACGGACTCGATCTTGCCGTCCCGCCGGGCGAGTTCGTCGCGGTGCTTGGCGCCAATGGCGCCGGCAAGACGACCCTGCTGCGCGCGATCGCCGGGATGATCGCGCCAAGCGCGGGCACGATACTGCTCGATGGCGCACCGAGCGGGCAGCTTGCGCCGCTGGAACGCGCACGACGCGTGACGTTAGTTACCAGCGACGAAGTGCTGGTGGACGCACTGCTGGTACGCGATGTAGTTTCTATGGGACGCTTTCCGTACCACCGTTGGTGGGAATGGTTCGAGCGGGTTGCCGACGACGACGCCGTCGATCGCGCGCTTGCGGCAGTGCGGATCGACGTTTTGCGCGAACGCCTATTTGCTACGTTGAGTGCGGGCGAAAGGCAGCGTGTCTGGATCGCGTTGGGTCTCGCACAGGAGACGCCGATTCTGCTTCTCGACGAGCCGACCAGCCATTTGGACGTGCGCGTCGCTCACGAAATCCTCGCCCTTTTGCGCGGCTTGACGCGTGCCGGCAAAACCGTCGTCTGCGCGCTGCACGATCTCAACGAAGCGGCCGCATACGCGGATCGGATTGCGCTGCTGGGAGACGGCAGGCTGATGGCCTTCGAGCGGCCGGCAACGCTGCTCGACTCACCGCTGCTCGAACGAGCCTACGGCATTGCGATGGAACAGGTCGTATTGCCCGGAGGACGGCTGCGCGTCTTCGCGCGCGAACCATACTGACGTTATTTGGGGTGGAAGCGGAGATCCGAGCCGAGCACCCAACGAATGAGGCCGTGTTTGGGTCCGCTCGTAATGATCACCCCAACGGCGTCGTCGGGCGAGCGGAAGAGCGGCGACTCGACGTAACTGGGAACGCAGCTAACGACCTCGGCGTGCGTGCCGGGACCGACGAGGACCGCGTGCGGCAGCATCGCTTGGGCCTCGTCGAAAGAAGCCGCGTTGTACGCGCGCAGACGCGCGCGCGAATCCCAAATTAGAACCGACGGATCGTCGGTCGTTCCATAAAGCACGACGTACTGGCCGCGGTGCCACGTGCAATCGGCCCATGCCGGCGCGATTGCGGCCAGCCATAGTACGGCAGCGACGGCCATCGCCTTACGCATCGCGGAAATCCCCATCCACCACGGCGATGGTAAGAATAGCCAGGTCGTCGCGCAAACGGTTGCCGCCGCGGGCGCGCACCTCCGCAACGAGACCGTCGGCGAGGGGCTGCGCGTGCGGACTGGCGTGCGCGATCAGCTCCATAGCGCCGTCTTCGAGGAGCTGTTTGCCCGCCCGGTTCCGCGCTTCCGTGAGCCCATCGGTGGCGAGCACCAGCATGTCGCCGGGGTGAAGGTCGATGGTCTCGCTCCCGAAGGGCTCTTCCATCACGCCGAGCACCGGCCCGGTTACGGCCAATCGCTCCACGCCATCGACACGCCTGACGAAAGCGCAATCGTGTCCGGCGCTGCCATACTCCAGACTGAACGTCGTCGTGTCGAGCACGCCGACGAACATCGAGACGAACAGATACGGATTACCGACGGCCTTGGAAAACGCTAGGTTGAACTCCGTGAGGATTCCCGCCGGACCGCTCTGGCGCAAGGCAATTGCCCGCACCATGAACTTGATGAACGCCGTCAGAACCGCGGCGTCTACGCCTTTTCCGCTGATATCCGCGATGAGCACGAGAGCGCGGCGATCGGAGAGGCGGTAAACGTCGAAGACGTCGCCGCCGACCGCCAAGTGATTTGTCGCCGAGAAGTATGCGCTGCCCACTTCGCAGTGCGGCAGCGGAACGGATTCGCTGCGGTAGGCGCGCTGCAGTATCTCGGTAACGGTGCGCTCCTCTTCGAGCTCCCGATTGAGGCGCGAGCGGTACGCGTTGAAGAGAATCGCCAGAATGCCGAAAACCAGAACCCAAAACGCACGGACGTACGACGAGCGATCCAGTTGGAGCTGCGTGCTGGCCACGAGCGCGGCATCCGTCCCGGCCAAGATTCCACGAATCACGGCTACGGTTCGCGTCTCATAATCGGAGAAGAGTTTGTTGCGCTTGTCGAGTTCGTCGAGGCTCAGTCCCGGATTTCGCAGCAACCGCGCGCCGACTTGAGTCCGCCATTGGGACTGCAAGCGCGCGTACGAGGCGAGCTGCGCGTCCGCTTCGTGAAGTTGCTGCTGCTGCAGCGTACGCCGAATCGCCGCCTGCTTTCCGTCGTAACCGGAAACCGCATCGTGATATTGCGCGATATAAAATGGATCGCGGGTCAACAAGTAGCCGCGCAAAGAGTTCTCTTCGTCGATCTGCAGTCTGAGCAGGTCTTCCAGGTCGATTTGTGCTTGTTGAATCTGCGATTGGCGATCGAAGGTACTGGCGATCTGGCCACGCGTTTCGAACGTCCCTTGCACGGCAAAGATCAGCGTTACTACTAAGAACGCCGTCAGGAGCAGCGTGCCCGTATAGGGCGCGAGGGGGCCGTGCTTCACGAAGGCGTCACGGACCCGCGGTCGAAGATCCGCAAGCTGTGCCGGGCAAAGTCAATCCCACAATCTTCAAATCGTACGACGTTCGCGGCGTTTATCCGTCCGAACTGAGCGACGAGGTCGCCTACGCCATCGGCCGCTGTTTCGTCCCGATGCTCGATGCAGGGCCGAAAACGACGGTCGTCGTGGGGCGCGACATGCGACCCTCCGGAGCAAAGCTCTTTGCCTCCTTCGCCCGCGGTGCGGCAGATGCCGGGGCAGATGTCGTGGATATTGGGTTGGTTTCAACCGACGCGCTTTACTTTGCCGTAGGGAAGTTCGGCTTCGACGGCGGCGTGATGATCACGGCCTCGCATAATCCCGCGCAATACAACGGGATGAAGTTCACTCGAGCAAAAGCCGAGGCCATCTCGCTCGACACGGGACTGGCGGAGATTCGCGACCGGATCGTCTCCGGCGACCTTCCTCCGAAAGCCGCCACGGCGGGAACGATCACCGAGCGCAACGTGCTCGACGATTTCGCCCAGCATTGCCTCTCGTTTGTCGACGTCTCGAAAATCAAACCGATGCGCATCGCCATCGACGCCGGCAACGGAATGGCCGGCGAAACCGTTCCACACGTCTTCAAGCATTTACCCTGCGACGTCGTGCCGCTTTACTTCGAGCTCGACGGAAGCTTCCCGAACCACCCCGCCAGCCCGATCGAGCCGGAGAATATGATCGATCTGCAAGCGGCGGTTCGCAAACATCAATGCGACCTCGGCGTAGCCTTCGACGGCGACGCCGACCGAATGTTCATCGTCGACGAGAAAGCCGGCTTGGTCGACGGCAGCACGGTAACCGCCCTGGTCGCCCTCAACACCCTCAAGAGATATCCGGGTTCGAAAATCCTCTACAATTTGATTTGCAGCCGCAGCGTGCCCGAGCTGATTTCCAAGGCCGGGGGTGTCCCCGTACGATCGAAAGTCGGGCATTCGATCATCAAAGCGGTGATGCGCGAACAAGACATCGTTTTTGGAGGCGAGCACAGCGGGCACTTCTACTTTCGCGACAACTGGTATGCGGATTCGGGGATGATCGCACTACTGCAATGTCTCGAACTTTTCAGCGAAGCCGGCAAGCCGGTCAGCGAAGTCATCGCCCCGATCGACACCCGTTTTCGCTCGGGCGAGATTAACAGCAGCGTTACCGACGTGGCCGCCAAGCTGCGCGAGATCGAAGAACATTATAAAGACGCCGAAATCGACCACCTCGACGGCGTAACTATTTCTTATCCCGATTGGTGGATGAACGTGCGCCCGTCAAATACCGAGCCGCTGCTTCGGCTCAACGTCGAAGGCGATACCGAAGCCCTGATGGAGCGCCACCGCGACGAGGCGTTGGCGCTGATTCGCAACTGAGCGCCGCAAGACTAGGGCACGGCGACTAGGGGAACGAAGCCAGAGGAAAATGTCCAGACTGCTGCTGGGGCCAGCCTTCATCGCGGTCGGTGACGGAACGTCAACGTTCGGGCGCATCGCAATCGAAGAAGGGCGGATCGCAGAGGTGCTGCCGGCCGACGGGCCGACGGATTACGAGCTTCCTTCGGGAAGCAGCATCGCCCCAGGCCTGATCGACGTCCATACCAACGGAGCGGACGAGTTTCTCTTCAATCGCGACCAAGGCAATGCGGTGCCGGTAGCCGGAGCCGCTTATGCACGCACCGGAGCGACCGGCTTTGTCGCCAGCGTGATGACCGCACCGTGGGAATCGATGCTGCACGCGGCCTCCGAGATCGTCGAAGCAGCCCACGAGCTCGAGGAGTCCCCGCCCGAGGGCGCGCGCTGTCTCGGCGTACACTTCGAAGGGCCATTCCTTAACCCAAAATTCCGCCGCATTCACCGCAACGAGTGGTTGATGCCGGCCAGTGCGGCACGCGCCCAGGAAATGGTAGACGCATGCAAGGGCGGCTGCCTCTTGGTTACCATGGCCCCCGAGATAGACGGCGCGAGCGACGCCCTGCGCGTCTTCTTGGAGAACGGGATCGTTTGCTCGGCGGGCCACACCGGTGCACGCTATCGCGAGGGAATGCTGGCCATCGGCCTGGGCTTTCGCTCGCTAACCCATGCCTTCAACGGCATGCCGCACCTCGATCATCGCGATCCCTCGATCTTGGCCGCGTTTATACAAGATCGCCGTACGCTCGTGCAGGTAATTTGCGACGGATTCCACGTCTCGCCGGTGATGATCGACATTCTCCATCGCACGCTTGGCGACCGTCTCGTCTTGGCCAGCGATAACATGCCGGCGGCCGATCCCGGCTATCACATCGACGGGGGCGTCATGCGCGCCGCCGACGGCACGATCGCAGGAAGCGCATTGAACATGGACGAGGCGCTGCGCAACTATATGTCGTACGCGCAGATACCGTTCGCTCAGGCGATCGTTGCGGCGACGTTCGCGCCGGCGCGCCTTATCCATCACGAGGCCGACATGGGCCGCATCGCGCGCGGCGCACGCGCCGACCTCTCGTTCTGGGATAAGGATTACCGCGTAATCGCCACGATGGTCGGCGGACGATTCGTCTATACGCCGCTGGAGGTCGCGGCCTAAACCAGCCGATCTACTCGCTGTCGACGGGTTGGTACGACGGTGGCTGGCGCTCGAAATACCTGCGCGAATATTTCGTGGAAATGTTTTGGAATTTTCGCGGCTGCTGCGAAAAATCGAAGCAGTCTTGGATGCTCGCGGCGCGCACGTCGGTCGTGCCGAGCCGCCCCAGGCTGAAAATATCTTCGACGAACCGCAGGATGCTGCCAAACTCGTACTGGGTGTGACTTACGTAACCGCCCTGGCTCGAAGTACCCTTGTGCGCGTAGGCCGAGACGACGAGCATCGGCACGCGAAAACCGACGCCTCCCCAGTTATCGAAGAACGGCGGAGGAACGTGCTCGTAGAAGCCGCCCCAATCGTCCCAGACGACGACCACTGCCGTTGAATCCCAGTAACTGCTATCGCCCACGGCATTGACGACGCTGGCAACCCACGAGGGTCCAGTATCGCTGGCCGAGCCGGGATGATCCGAGTTGGTGTTGTCGGGAATGAGCCACGACATCGCCGGCAGCGTACCGTTGGAAATGTCTTTGAAGATCGCTTTCTCCGATTTGGTGACATTGGTCTGCCACTCGGGCCCCCGACGCACTGCCTTGATGGCATCGAAGGCATTCCAAAGCGAACCGGATCCTCCGATGACCGGCGGCGAGTAATATTTCCACGAAACTCCGCGCGCATCGAGAAGATCGCGCAGCGTAGCGTACTTCAAGCACGGAAACGGCCCCTGGTGATAGAGCACCTTTAGCTTGGCGGGCGCGGGAAAGGTGTTCCCGGGACTTTTGATCAGCGACGTGACGGTGCCCGTCGGCGCGTCGCAGCCCCATGGCGAGTGCGACGGAAAGTCAACGAGATTATGAAAAGGATCGATCGAGGTCCCGCCGGCGATGAGATCTTGGTGCGCGGTAAAGCTTCCGCTGCCTTGCGTCTGAAACATCTCGTCGGCGAGGACGTATTGCTCGGCAATATCCCAATAGGGTTTTATCTTCGCCGGATTGACGTATTGATACGGCCGAGTTCCGGCTTTTCCGCTGCATTGGCCACCTCCGCCTTCCAAATCGAAGCCATCCATCTTCCCGCCGTCGTAGTCGCGAACGAAACCCTGTCTCGAATGACCGAAATCGCAGATCTCGGAGAGATCGGCCTGCTTGAGTTGAACGGTTTGTCCGTTCGAAGTCTTCCCAGTAGTCGTGCCATCGGCGCCCGGAAACGTAGCGAAAAGATTATCGAAGCTGCGATTCTCTTGGACCACCAGGATCACGTGGCGAATCGGATTGGAGCGCGCCGGCAGGTTCGGCGAAGCGACGCTGCGCGCCGAATCGTTCGGAACGAGGCCGGCGCATGCGGTGGAAATGGTTAAGCTCGCCGCCGCACCGAGGGCCGCGACGAATCTCACGGAACCGTCGTTTCCGGCCGTCGCTGCATCGCCGACCGCAGCATGGCGAAAGCCGCATACAGCACGACGGCGACGACCAGCCAGCGCACGGCCACCGGCGACATGGATTTCACGATGTAGGCGGCGATCAGCACGCCCGGTATGCCGCCGAAGGTAAGACCGAGTGCCGCACGCATCGAGAACGCACCGAATCGAATAAACCGCAGACTGGCGATCGGCATTAAAAATGCGCAAGACCCCATCATGATCGGAAACGCGGCCTTGGGATCCATTCCGAGCAGGCTGACGAGGATCATCGCCGGCGCGTAGAGTCCAATGCCCAGCGTCATGAGTGCGCCCAGACCGAAGTTAGCCGCGATCGCAAACCAGAACTTGGCACCCTCGAGACCCAACTCGGTGCCACCGCAGTAACCTCCCCGCGAAGCGCACTCGAAGATGTTCGTCAGAAATACGATCGCCGCGATCAAAAGAAAGCTTCCCATGCCGATCTGCACGTAACGCCGTGGCAGCCGAGCCACGACTCCGGCTCCGAGCCAAGCCCCCGCGACGGCCGCGAGGATAAGCGAGATCAGCGTGACCGGCGCTACACGAATGATGGTGATGTAAATAGCCGCCTCGACGATCGTCGGAAGCGTGTGCCCCACGTTGAGCGTTCCGGGAATGCGTTCGTCGGGAACGAGGCGCCACGCCTTGAACAACGAAGTCGTCGGCGCGAACGACCCAATTCCGAGCGTATCGAAGAAGTTGGTGATGAAGCCGATGCCGACTTCAAGCGGCTTGGGCAAGCCTTCCCGGTGAGACGGAAGCACGCGCACCAAGGCGACGATGATGATCAGCGCCACGACTCCTAGACCGATTGCCAGCAGCGTGTGGATGGTCATGGCTGCAGACGGTACGCCCACAAGGCGCCGCGGCCTGCCGCGGTGGCCGTCATCCCACCGCGAGTTCGCGCGTCGCGGCCGCGTTAAAGTAGGAAGCTTGGGGGTGATGTATGACGATCGCCGCCGTAGACTGCTCGGGAACGATCTGGAAGGCCTCGGTAAGGTGCACGCCGATGGCGTTGCCGGCGTCGAGCAGCCGAAAGACGGTAGCGTGCTGTTCGAGGTCGGGGCAAGCGCCGTAGCCCCACGAGTACCGTTTGCCGCGCTCCTCGGCAATGCCCAGCTCGCGACGAATGCGGCGGTGAGAGAGTTCGGCGAGCGCCTCGGCCGCCTGCACCGAGAAGCCGTGCAAGTAGTACGATTCGCCGTAGTTGCCGGCCGCGTGGAGTGCCTCGGTGCGGGCAGAGGCATTCGGGCCGACGGTAACAATTTGGAGCGCGACGACGTCGCTCGGTCCGCCGTCCTGCGGCTCGCGCAGGTAATCGGCGAGACTAAGGCGCTCGCCTCCAACCTGTCGCGGGAACTCAAAGCGCGCGATCTCGCCGCCCAACGCGTCGTACAGGATCACGTCGTTGCCCAGACCTGCGGCGCGGAAGTAGCCGTAGACGATGCGCGGCTGCAGCAGTTTACCGCTGCGCGCTTCGCGCTGATAGGCGGCAAGGCGCGGCTCGAACTCCTCGCGGACGAGCCGTTCGAAATCGGCTCCCTTACTGTTGCGAGCACCCCACGAGAGACGATAGAGGCTGCGCAGGTCGAAACACGGCCATAGGTCGCCCAGGTCGATAGCGTTTTCATCGAGCACGCGCGCCCCCCAGAACGGTGGAGCCGGAACGTCTGCGGCCGGCACCTTCACCGGTACGGAGTCGCGACGAACGTTCGCCGTTGCCCCGGCAGCGCGCCGCTCGCGTTGCGCAAAGGCCTCGCGCTTAACGCGCTCGAGCAGATCGTCTCGCCGAGCCTGATCGCCGGTGAGCGCGTCGACGAGCTCCAAACCTTCGAAGGCGTCACGCGCGTAGAAGACTCCGGGCTCGAAGAAGCGCACTCCGTCGTCAACCAACGCGATGCGCCGGCCGAAATCGCGATTGATCGCCGCACCTCCGATGATGACCGGAAAGCGCAGCCCTCGCGCCTCTTGCTCCTCGAGGCAGATCGGCATTTGCCGGCTCGTCGACACCAACAGCGCAGAGAGGCCGATCGCGTCGGCGCCGACCTCGACGGCCTTCTCGAGAATCGTATTCACCGGCACTTGTTTGCCGAGGTCGTGCACCGTGTAGCCGTTGTTGGCGAGGATGGTATGCACTAAGTTCTTGCCGATATCGTGCACGTCGCCGAAGACGGTCGCGAGGACGATCGTACCTTTTGTTGCGCCTTCGCGCCGTTCCAAGAAGTTCTCGAGATGCGAGACCGCCTTCTTCATGACCTCGGCCGACTGTAAGACAAACGGAAGGATCAGCTCGCCGCGTCCGAAGCGATCCCCGACGTCCTTCATGGCCGGTAACAGAATTTCGTTGAGCACTTGGACGGCCGACCGCGTCTGCAAGGCCTCGTCGATCTTCGCTTCGATCCCGTCTTTGCGGCGGCGTAAAATTGCTTGATGGATGCGTTCTTCGATGGGTGCGTCTTCTTCAGCCGCTGCCTCGGCGGCAGCCGCCGCGCCGGGCACCACGTCTTCGAAATGCTCGATTAGCCGGGTCAGCGCGTCCGGCCGGCGATTAAAGACCAAATCGTCGGCCAGCTCGCGTACTTCGGCCTCGATCTCGAAATATGGAACGATCTCCTTGGGATGGACGAGCGCGCAATCCAAGCCGGCTTCGACGCAATGGTGGAGAAATACCGAGTTTAACGCGGCGCGGGCCGCCGGCTTGAGCCCGAACGAAACGTTGGAAATTCCGAGCGACGTCAGCGCACCGGGAAGCTCCCTCTTGATCCGCTTAATGCCCTCGATCGTCTCGACGGCCGAAGTAAGAAACTCCGCTTCGCCGGTCGCCAGCGTAAAAGTCAGATCGTCAAAGATCAGCGCTCCGGGCGGTAGACCGTACTCTTCGACGGCGATTTGGTAGATGCGCCGCGCGACTTCGAGCTTGCGGTCGGCGGTCTTGGCCATCCCCGACTCGTCGATGGTCAACGCCACCACCGCCGCCCCATGCTCGCGCGCCAGCGGTAGAACGCCGTCGACCTTGGCACGTCCCGATTCGAGATGAACCGAGTTGACGATCGCCCGTCCCGGATAGTTTTCGAGCGCGGCTTGCAGAACTTTGGGTTCGGTCGAGTCGATCATTAGCGGCGCTTCGATCGATTGCGCGAGGCGGCGAACCAGTGCGCGCATCTGATCTTCTTCGTCGGGGCGCTCGGTGAGCGCGACGCAGACGTCGAGAACGTGCGCGCCGCCGTCGACCTGTTCGCGAGCCACGATGACGATGTCGTCGTAGCGATCTTCGAGGAGCAACCGTTTGATGCGGCGCGAGCCCTGAGCGTTGATGCGCTCGCCGACCAACAGGGGGCGGGGTTGCTGTTCGAGCGAGACGGCCGTCATCGCCGACGCAACTTCTTCGGCGCGCTCGATCCTCGGACGCGGCTTTCGTTGGATCGCATCGATCGCCGAACGCAAAGCGGCGACGTGTTCTGGGGTCGTCCCGCAGCATCCGCCGACGGCGTCGACGCCGAAATCGCGCACGAAGGCGCCGAGCTCTTGGGCGAGCTCTTCCGGTCCCTCGGGATAAATCGTTTCGCCGTTCGGCCCCATTAGCGGCAGACCGGCGTTGGGAATGACGCTGACGAAGGCGCGCGCATTTTCGCAGAGATAACGAATTGAGTCGCGCATCTGCGCCGGTCCGGTCGAGCAGTTAAGTCCGATCACTTCAACGCGCAGCGCTTCGAGCGTAGCGCAGACGGCGCGAATGTCGGTACCGAGCAGCATGCGTCCCTCGGTAATCAGCGTCGGCTGCGCTTGAATCGGCACGCGGCGCATCCCGCGCTCGAACTCGCGACGAATTCCGGCCACCGCCGCGCGCAGCTCGAGCAGGTCCTGCATCGTCTCGAGGATCAAAAAATCTGCGCCCCCGTCGATCAGCGCGCGAGCCTGTTCGCCGTAGATCTGCGCCAACTGCTCGAATGTGATGTTGGAAAGCATCGGATCCGAAGACGAGACGAGCATGCCGGTCGGACCCATCGAGCCGGCGACGAAACGCGGGCGCTGCGAAGTCGAAACCGCGTCGCAGGCTTCGCGGGCCAGCTCGGCAGCGCGGCGGTTAATCTCCAGCGTCTTCTCGCCCAGACCGAACTCTTCAAGCTTCAGTCGGGATCCCGTGAACGAATCCGTCTCTACCACGTCGGCGCCTGCGGCGAGGTACGATTGATGAATCGCACGCACGATTTCCGGGCGGGTAAGAACGAGCGCCTCGTTGCAGCCCTGGTGCCGCTCGCCGCCGAAATCGTCCGCCGATAGTTCGAGCGCCATGAGCTGCGTGCCCATGGCGCCGTCGAAGAGCACGACCCGCTCGCTCAGCAGGCGCAAGTAATCAGACAAAAATCTCTCCCACCGCCCGTCCGGCCCGATTATACACCGTCGGGCGCGCGAAACGTGCGAGTTTTACGGCCTGCTCGTCGGTCAGCGCGCCGAGCGCGCGGAGAGCGGCAACCGTCGACGGTCCCCGTGCGCGGGCGCCTCCATCGAGCACCTTAGAAATGTAGCCGAAACCCTGGTCCCGCGCCGCAATGCCGTGGACGCCTTCGGCGCCGGCCTTGGCGACTAGCGTGCCTTGTGCCACGCGCATGATTTCGGTATCGATCTGGCCGGTGCCCGATACATACTCCGGATGGGCGGCCATCGCGTCGCGTACGGCCTCGAGCGCTCGAGCATCCGGTTCGCTCACGCCCTCGAGCGTCGCGAGCCGCGCGAAAGAGAGCGCCGCTTTGCTCAGGCTCGTGGCATAGACGGGAATCCCGCATCCGTCGCCTCCGATCGGCCACGACGAGGCATCGTCGTCGGAGAGACGCGCGCAAAATTCGAGAATGTAACGCTGCGCCGGATTCTCCGCGCTCAAATACGTCGCCGTATCGGCACCGAGAATCTTACACAGCGCCAGAATCCCGGCGTGCTTACCCGAGCAATTGTTGTGCACGGCGGTGGGTTCGATTCCGGCGCGCCGCAACTCTTCGGCGGCGCGTTCGTCGTACGGTGGGTGCACTCCGCACTGCAGTGCCGATACCTCCATTCCGATCTTCTCGAGAATTGAGAGCACGGCAAGCACGTGATAGGGCTCGCCGCTATGCGAGGCGGCGATCACGGCGATCTCGCGAGGATCCAAACCAAAGCGCTCGCCGGCTCCCGCCTCGACGATCGCCGCAGCAATCAGCGGTTTGGCCGTCGAGCGCAGATAAACGAGCGCTTCAACGTCGCCGGCTCGATAGAGAACGTCACCGCCGGCGTCGACCGCGCAGGCCGCGACGCGATGGACGGACTCGACGAGATCGCCGCGCGAAACGCTGACGGTCAGCGCATCGCGCGCGTCTTGCGGATCCGTCACACGAGCGCGGATTCGACGATGGTTGCCTCCTGCTCGGCGAAGACCGGATTGCTCAAATAGCGCTCGCCGGTGTCGCAGGCGAACGTAACGATCGTCTTTCCCTTCGATTCGGGGCGCGCGGCAATTTGGAGTGCCGCCCAGACATTCGCACCGGAAGAAATTCCGACGAGCATTCCTTCTTCGCGAGCGAGCCGCCGCGCGGTGGCAATCGCATCGGCATCGGTCACGCGTATGACCTGGTCGTAGACCGCCGTGTTGAGCACCTTTGGTATGAATCCGGCGCCCGTACCTTGAATTTTGTGCGGGCCCGGTTTTCCGCCGGAAAGCACCGGCGAAGCATCCGGCTCCACGGCGACGGCAGTGAATCCCGGCTTGCGCTGTTTGAGTACTTCACCGACGCCGGTAATCGTGCCGCCCGTTCCGATCGCGGAAACGACGACGTCGACCGTGCCGTCGGTGTCGCGCCAAATCTCTTCGGCGGTCGTACGGCGATGGATCTCCGGGTTAGCCGGATTCTCGAATTGCTGCGGCATGAAATATTTATGGTTCGCCGCGCTCATGATCTCGTTGGCGCGACGTAACGCTCCCGGCATACCCTCCGCTCCCGGCGTCAACACGACTTGCGCGCCATACGCTTTGAGCAGGTTGCGGCGTTCGATCGTCATGGTGTCGGGCATAACGAGAATGACCGGATAGCCTTTTGCCGCGGCCACAAACGCGAGCGCTATGCCGGTGTTCCCACTGGTCGGCTCGAGAATCGTCATCCCCGGAAGGAGGCGGCCGTCTCGTTCCGCTGCCTCGATCATCGCAACGCCGATCCGGTCTTTGACCGAGCCGGCGGGATTGAAGGATTCCATCTTAACTAGAACCGTACCGGGAAGATCTTTGCCGAGCCGCGGAAGCTTTACCAGCGGCGTGTTACCGAACGTATCGGCTAAATTGTCGTAGATGCGTGCCATGCGCTCAAGTTCCCGATGGGACGCAGTTTTCCCGGCGCAGAAGGAAGCGAGCGCCGCTTAAGGGATTTTGCCGTCATGGATCGCTTGACGCTCTCGACGCGCGCCGCGTGCGTGCTTTTGACGCTCCTTCTCCTCGCGCCCTCGCCGGGGTTCGCGAGCGAACCGCCGTCCTACGATGCCGCGCTCGATGCAATCGCCGCGTACGCACCTCGCGCGATGCGGGAACAAGGCACGCCGGGTCTCAGCCTCGCCATCACCGACTCGACGCGAACGCTGCGCGTAATCACGTTGGGGTACGCGGACACCGGCGCGCAAACGCCGGTGACGTCGCAAACGCGCTTCGCGATTGGGTCGATCACGAAGTCGATGACCGCGTTGGCGCTCTTGCAGCTGGCCGATGCGGGCAGGATCGATCTTCAAGCGCCCGTCACCAAGTATTTGCCGTGGTTCTCGATCCACTCCAACGGGGTGCCGGTTCTGGTGCACCAGCTGCTCTCGCACACGGGCGGCATTCCCGACGACTACTCGTTTTCGCCGGGTTACGTCGACAACATCTTCGCGTTGCGCACCGCGCGGACGCTCTACGCGCCCGGTACGGCGTGGTCGTATTCGAACGACGGCTACGAGACCGTGGGCGCAATTCTCGCACAGCTCGACGGACGCACCTGGCCCGAAGCGGTGCGGTCGCGCGTCTTCGATTCTATTGGGATGACGGACTCCTCGCCGGTCTTTACACCGGATGCGCTCTCGACGGCAGCCTTGGGCTACCAGTTTCGCGATAACGACCGGCCGCCGTCGCTCCATCCGCCGCTTGCGCCTTCGCCCGCTTTCGACTTCGTCGATCCTGCCGGCTCGGTTCTGTCGACGCCCGAAGACATGGCGCGCTATATGCGTTTCTATCTCGACGGCGGGCGTTCGTCAAACGGCAAGCAGTTATTGCTGCCTGCCACGTTCGCTGCGATGACCGCGGCCGACCGCTTCAAAAACGGCGAGGCGGCCGGCTCGTCAAGCGTAGAACTCAGCGAAGCGCCGGCATTCTACAAACAGTACGGATATGGGTTGTCGGTCTTCGACGAAGGCGGCGATCGCGTGGTCGGGCATACCGGCGGAATCTCGGGCTATACCGCCTGCATGCAGATGAACCTCACCCGAGGCTTCGGCGTAATCGCCTTCGCCAATCTGGTTGAGGCGCCGCTTCATCCGTGCGCGATCGTGCTTTACGCAATGCGCGCATTGCGAGCCGCGGCCGCGGGCGAGCCGATTCCCGCCGCACCCGCCCCACCGCCGGATCCGGCGCGCGTCGAGCGCGCAGCCGGCTACGCCGGAACCTACACCGGTGCGAGCGGTTCGTCGTTGCTGGTCACGGCGGATGGCGACCGGCTATCGCTGATGGAAGCCGGCAAGACGATCGCGCTCTATCCGCGCGGCAGCGACACCTTCTGGGCGGACGACCCGAAGTACGCAACGTTTCTGCTGGCGTTCGGCCGCGACGGCAATCGAAAAGTTACGAATCTGACCTATGGAGCGCAATGGTGGGCGAACGAACGCTATCAGGGGCCCAAGGCGTTCGCGCATCCCCCCACGTGGGACGCTCTGGTAGGACGCTATGAAAACACATTCTTCGGCGAGCCGGAGATTACGCGGGTAGTGATCGTGAAAGATCGCCTAACCCTGGACGGCGTGGATCCGCTCAAACCGCTGCCGGACGGCGCCTTCGCGCTCGGCACTTCGGTCATCAGATTCAACGACTTCGCGGGAAGCCGTCCGCAACGACTCACGTTCGACACGGCCGACCTCTACCGAGTAGAGTTACCCTAACTTAAGCTACGACCCGATATCCCACAGCAGCCCGAGATCTTTTTTCGAGAACGAGCGGAAGGCAATCAAGGTTTCGGTGCTGAGGATTCCATCGAGCGCGGCGACTTGTTCGGTAACGAGGTCGTTGAGCTGCTCGTGTTCTTTCAGGCGCGCGACGGCAATCAGGTCGTACGGGCCGGCGACCGAATAGACCTCGGCAATCCCTTCGATAGCGAGCAAATCGTCGGCGATCGAACGCAGGCGCGGCCGCTCGACCTTCATCAGGATAAACGACGTAACCATCGTTAAGCGGCTCCGGAACGCGGCAGCAGTTCGCCGCCGCAGTTCGGGCAGCGGCCGTTAAGGCTCTGGGTGCATTCCAAACAGAACGTACAATCGTAGGAACAGGCGCGCGCGTCGGCCGCGTCGCCCAACGGGCGAGCGCACCGTTCGCAGGAGCTTTTCATTAGGGAGTCTATATGCCGCCACTTCGGGTGACCCCTGGTGCCGTTGTTGAGAGGAGCACGCTGCATGAAGGCATTCGTCGTCGAACACCGCGGCGAGCCGGGATCGTTTAAAGAAATTGAGCTGCCGGCACCCGCGGCCGCAGAAATTCTCGTTCGAATTACCGCCGCCGGCGTCAATCCAATCGATTGGAAAGCGCGCGACCGAGGCGACATGGCGTTACCGTTTGTGATGGGCCGCGATTTCGCCGGAGTCGTGAGCAAACTTGGCGAGAACGTCACCAAGTATCGCGAGGGCGAGCGCATCTTCGGCATCGCGCGTGCGCACGGGTCGTACGCCGAATATACGCTCGTCAGCGAAGACGACCGCCTGGGGCCATTCGCCAAAATTCCCGACGACGTCGGCGACGCCGACGCCGCAGCATTACCCACTGCCGGTTTGACCGCGCTGGCGGCGCTCGATTCGCTCGGCGCAAGCGCGGGAACGACGCTCCTCGTGCTTGGCGCGACGGGCGGCGTGGGCAGCTTCGCCGTACAGATTGCGCGCGATCGCGGCGCACACATCATCGGCACGGCCCGCTCGGCCAACGCCGAAGCGGCGCGTACGCTGGGTGTGGACGAGTTCGTCGCCTACGACGCGGGCGACGTCGCTGGAGCAGTACAGAGGGCGCATCCCGACGGCGTCGACGCCATTCTCGATCTCGTTGACGACGAGGATGCCATCAAGGCCATGGCACCTCTTTTACGGCCGCAGGGTAAAATCGTCTCCACCATCGGCGCCGCGGACGAGAACTGGTTTTCGCAGCGTCAGATTACGGCCGAGAACTTGTACGTCGCGGATTCGCCGCGCTGGTCGCATGCCGGTCTGCGAACGCTCGCCGAGATGGTCGAACAGCAACGGCTCCGCGTGAATATCGCGGCAGAATACCCGCTCGGCGAGGCGCTCGCCGCGCTGGAACGGAGTAAGAGCGGCGTCAACGGCAAGATCGTCATCACCGTGACCTAGAAGCGAACCGTCGAACGCCGCTCGTATTTCTGCGATCGTTACTTATTCTTGAAACGGGCCACGCGCTTTTCGTTGTACGCCGCCAGGCCTTCTTTTGCGTCCTCGCTCTTGAAGAGGAGCGATTGCAGCTCGCGTTCGAGCGCGAGCGCATCTTGCAGCGGCAGTTCCGCGCCGGTCTGGACGCTGCGCTTGATGTGCCCGACGGCCATCGGCGCCTTGTTGGGCGTGCAGAACTGTTTGGCGTACTCGGTGATCTGCTCGCGGAACTCGTCGGCGCTGCCCTCGTAGAGGTCGTTGAGCATGCCCCAGTCGAGAGCTTGTTCGAAGCTGACCGTCTTGCCGGTGGCCATCATTTCGATGGCGCGCGACTTGCCGACCAATCGCGCCAGGCGCTGCGTTCCGCCGGTTCCCGGCAACACCCCGAGCGCAACTTCGGGAAGGCCGATCTTGCCGGCATCCTTGCGCGCGATGCGCAGGTCGGCGGCCATGGCGATCTCCAGTCCGCCGCCGACGCAGTGTCCGTTGAGCGCTGCGATCACCAGCTTGGGCGTCTGCTCGAGCCGCGAAAGCGTCTCGTTGGCGTGGAGACAGAACATGTATTTAAACTCCGGCGTCACCTGATTGAGCATCCCGATGTTCGCGCCGGCGGAGAAGAACTTCTCACCCTTGCCGATCAGCACGATGACTTCGACGTCGGAGTCGAAGCGTGCGTCGAGAATCGCGTCGTCGAGCTGGCGCATCATTTCGTGGGTGTACGTGTTGGCCGGCGGATCGTCCATCTCGATGAATCCGACGTGGCCGTCTTTGCTGTAATTGATGACTCGCTTGCCCTCGAATGCGCGTGCCTCGCGACCGAAGGGCGTCTGCTGCGTCGCGCCGTTAACCGTCGTGCTCATTAAGCCATGTTTCCTTTGGGTGCGATCCAGTTCGGATCTTTAAAGTAGTCTTTGAGTTTTGTTTCGTCGGCTTCCGTCGGAAGTACCGTTGGCGCATAGGCCGCCCATTCTTCCTCGGTCAGCTTGCGGCCGTCTACCGCGTACCGCGCACCGGCAAAGTCGCCAATCTTTCGATTGAAGCGCATGTCCGGGACGTAGAGTTTGGTTTCGCTCGGGTTCACCTCGTTGACGCGGGCGACGGTTGACGACACCTCGTCGAAGAACTGCCGGCGCGCGCGCTCGTTGAGATGCTCCTTGTCGACTTGGTCGCCGGTCTTATCCTCGTCGACGCGGCCTTTGATGCCCCAAGTGTAGGCCCACTGCGCCGAGCCGGAGTGATCGGTTCCAAAGAGATCGAGCGAACCGGAGATCCACTTGTTGTAATACTTCTGCTGCATCTCGGCCGGGATGACTCCGGCTTTGGCGATGCGCCGCAATCCTGTGATGCCGGTGCCCATGTGGAAGGATTCTTCGCGCAGCATCGGGCCCATCGAAGCGGCCAGCGGCGCGAAGCTCGAATGCGCCAGCATGCTGAGCTGGAACTTACCGTCGCGATCCATGAAGTTCGTGTAGGCGAAGAAGTCGAGCCAGTGCGTGACGTCTTCGTTAAAGGCGTTGAGCAGACGGTTCTTCTTGCCGAAGGCACGCCGCTCGAGCATCTTCTGCGCCTCGATCTTTCCTTCGCTGCCGAAATGTTCGACCATGAGGTGGCACATCTGGTAGCCGTGACGCGTCTCCTCGACCATGATGCGCACGAGCGACGCGAGGTCGTACTCGCTTGGCGCATTGTTAACGAGAAAGCGCTGCTGCTCGTTGGACGCAAACTCGGTGTCGCCCTGATAGACGACCATGTTGAGCACGGCGTCGCGCATCCGTTGATCCGGAATCTCGCGGACCTTCTCCCAGCGCCGCTCCCCCTTGAAATCGCCGAAGTAAATTTCGGGTGTCGCCAGCTCCCCGTACTTCGCCTCAAAGTTGTAGCCGGGCATAAAACGGTCCACCAGCTCTCGGTCGAGGCCGATATCATGCCTCCACTCATCGAGCATGGTGATCCAATCGTCGAATGTCGCAATGCGATTCATTAAGGCGCCTTCCAGTATGTGACGGAATTTTCTCGACCGCCGAGAATACCGTCATACTAGGCCTTACGGCACGAGGTGTCAATACTGGAAAGCGGCGGGCGCCCGGTTACCCGGGCCAACTCCTTCATCTTTACGCTTTACGGCGATATGGTCGCTCGCCGGGAGGGCGACGGGTCGCTTTGGATCGGCGCCCTGATTCGCCTCATGGCCTCCTTCGGTGTTTCCCCGCAGGCCGTCCGGCAAGCCGTCTCCCGGATGTCTCGCCAGGGATGGCTTAGTGCGCACCGTCGAGGCAACCGGGCCTATTACTCGGTCACCGAGCGCGGCCGGCGGCGCATCGAGGAGCTCAGTCCGCGTATTTACGGGCCGGTCATCGAGTGGGACGGGAGGTGGCGGCTCCTGACGTATGCGATCGGCGAGGCACATCGGAGCCGCCGCGAGCGCCTTCGCAACGAGCTCAGTGCGTTGGGGTGGGGGCAGCTCTCACCCTCAGCCTGGATCTCTCCCTCGGACACGCTGGCGGCGGCGCGCGAAGCGGCTCGCACGACGCAGACCCTCGAGGCAATCAACCTTTTTACCGCCGAGTATGGCGGACCGATAAGCGACCGGGCGCTGCTCGAACGCTGTTGGAACGTTGGCGATATCGCCGACGCCTATCGCGACTTTATCGCGCGGTACGAAGCGCCGCTCGCGCGCGAACGCGAGCGGGGCGACCTTGGCGACCAGGACGCGCTCGTGGCGCGGCTCTGGTTGGTCCACGACTTCCGCAAATTCGCCTATCTCGACCCAGGGTTGCCGAGCGAGCTTCTGCCGGCTCACTGGCCCGGCACGACCGCCGCCTCACTCTTTCGCGAATATTACGCGCTCCTGGGGCAAAAATCGCAGCGTTACTTCGAGCGCTGCGTAGCCGGTGACGGGGCCTAGCCCGCAGGCGTCGAAGCCAGCCCGCCATGCCGAAACGTCTTTTGTTCGTGCTGGCCGTTGCCGCGCTTGCAGTTGCAGCATGCAGCAGCAGTAATAGCTCCCCCGCGCCGGCACCCAGCGTGTCGCCCGGCTCTCCAGCCCCTAACCCCTCGATCACGAAGGCTTCGATCTTAGTGACGATCAACGGGACGCCGCAGCCACGCATCCCGGTAGAAGAATCAACGCCGCGGTCCACGTCCAGTCCGCGTCCCGGCAAAGCGTTCGACACGCAAAAGACCGGCAAAAAAGGTCTCGCGCATTTCACCGGGCTCAAGCCGAATAAAATTTATTGCTGGGTTGCTATAATCGCGCCGAGCTTTAAGACTTCCGAGTGTGCCGGTTGGGGCGTCTGGCAGAACCAAACGATCAACCTCGGAACCTAATCCTTCGACAAGCTCAGGACAAGCGTTTATTCGTCGTCGTGCAGGTGCAGGTGACAACCATCCTCAGCATCCGATAGTACGTCGCGCGCTTCGGCGAGCACCGCTTTGGAGAGCGGCCGGCTCGGCGGCCCGACGGAGCCCTCGGCGGCCAGAAAATCAATCTCGCTCCAATCCTCCCACGTTTCCAACGGCTCGCCGTCGAGCTGCGTTGGAAAGCGCACGCAGAAACCTTGGTCGAGATGAAGGCCGACGACGCTTACTTCGGTACCGCGCGGAAAGTAGGTGCCGTCCTTCCAAAGGGTTCCGTAGGTGGTGCTGTAGCGTCCGCCGATCTTGAGCGGTTCGTCCATACCTAGGGCTATACCCGAAACGGGTCCATCGGTTTCTCCCCGATGTAGGTGAGCACGCTCTTCGTTTCGCTGTAGAGACGCATCGTCTCCATCCCAAGCTCCCGTCCGTACCCGGACTGCTTGTAGCCGCCGAACGGCACGCCCGGGAAAACCGCGTAAGGCGTATTGATAGCCACGGATCCACTACGAATCGCCCGCGCCACGCGGTTCGCACGGCCGAGATTGTTCGTCCACACGCTCGCGGCAAGGCCGTATTCGCTGGCGTTGGCCATCGCTACCGCGTCGGCTTCGCTCTCGAAGCGCACGATCGTCGCGACCGGGCCGAAGATCTCCTCACGGGCGATACGGTGCGAGTTGTCGGCCTCGAACGCCGTCGGACTCCAGAACATTCCCTCCGCAAATGCGCCGTCGAGTTGCGGAGGCGCTCCGCCGAATATTGTTTTCGCGCCTTCGGCCGCACCGATCGCACAGTACTCTTTGATCTTGTCGTACTGCTCGTTGACGGTAATCGCGCCGATGTGCGTCTGCGGATCTTCGGGATCTCCCAAGCGCAGCCGCTTTGCCTTCTCGGTAAAGCTAGCCACGAAGCGATCGTAGATGCCGCTCTGCAACAGGATGCGCGAGCGCGCTTCGCAGCACTGTCCGGCGTTATAGAAAACGCCGTAGAGCGCGCCGGCAACGGCCGCATCGAGATCGGCGTCGTCAAAGATCACCGAGGGCGATTTGCCGCCGAGCTCCAGCGTTACGCGTTTGAGCGTTCGCGCGGCAGTGGCGGCGACGGTCTTGCCCGTCTCCGTCGATCCCGTAAACGCAATCTTGTCGACGTCGGGATGCTCGACGATCCACGCGCCGATGCCGCGCGTCGAACCGGTAACGACGTTGAGCACGCCCTCGGGAAGGCCCGCTTCGAGCGCGATGTTGCCCAACTCGATCGCCGTGAGCGGCGTTACCGAAGAAGGCTTGAGCACGATCGTGCACCCGGCCGCAAGCGCCGGGGCGACCTTCCACGACGCGAGCAGCAACGGAAAGTTCCACGGTACGATTGCGCCAACGACGCCGACGGGTTCGCGGACGGTGCTGGCGAGGTAGGTAGGAAGCGGCGGGGGCATCGTCTCGCCGTAGTTTTTGGTCGCCGCGCCGGCATAAAACTCGAAACAGTCGACGATCGCCGAGACCTCGCCCTTGGCCGTGGAGATCGTCTTGCCGTTGTCGCGTACCTCGCGCAATGCGATGTCCGCGGCGCGCTCGCCGATCAGCTGCGCCATCTTATAAACGATCTTGGCGCGCCGCGAGGCCGCCATCGTCGGCCACTTTCCGGTATCGAAAGCCTTGCGCGCCGCGGCGACGGCCGCATCGACGTCTTCGCGCGTCGCGTCCGCAACGTCGGCGATCTTTTCGCCCGTAGCTGGATTGCGATCTTCGTAGGTCGAGCCGTCGGAAGAATCGCGCCATCCTCCGCCGATCAAGAGTTGGGTGCGCGCTAGGGTTGCGGTCGTGCTCATGCTCCTGGCTTCTCCTCGACGCGTTCGAATACCGTTGCGATGCCTTGACCGACGCCGATGCACATCGTCGCCAGCGCGTAACGGCCGCCGCGGCGGCGAAGCTCGTGCAGCAGCGTCGTCGTGATTCGCGCGCCGCTGGCGCCGAGCGGATGACCGAGCGCGATCGCGCCGCCGTTTACATTCGTCAACGAGGGAGCGAGCTGAAGCTCGCGCATGCAGGCGATTGCCTGAGACGCGAACGCCTCGTTGATTTCGATCAGGTCGAGATCGCCGGTGGCGATACCGGCTCGCATCAGCGCTTTTCGCGTTGCGGGAATCGGTCCGAGTCCCATGACGTCGGGCGCGACGCCGGCCGAAGCGGAAGCGACGAAACGCGCCATCGGCGTCAAGCGGCGGCGTCGCGCGGCTTCGGCTTCGCAGAGAAGCAGCGCGGCGGCACCGTCGTTGATTCCCGAAGAGTTTCCCGCCGTTACCGTTCCCCCCACCTTGAATGCAGCGCGCAAGCGCGACAGCGCTTCGAGCGTCGTTTCCGGGCGCGGATGCTCGTCGCGCGTCATCTCCGTTTCGTTACCGCGGGCGTCGCGCACGATAATGGGGACGATCTCGTCGGAAAACGCCGCGCGCTCGGCGGCGGCCGCGCATTTCGTCTGAGAATCGAGCGCGAAGCGATCCTGCTCTTCGCGAGTGAGATTGTAGAGTTCGGCCACACGCTCGGCGGTTTCGCCCAGCGAAATCGTCCATTGCTCGGGCATCTTTGGATTAACCATGCGCCAGCCCAAAACGGTATCTAAGAGGCGTTGGTCGCGGCCGAACGCGGCGGCGCTTTTCGGCATCACGTACGGCGCACGCGTCATCGACTCGACGCCGCCGGCAATCATCATCTCTCCATCTCCGAAAGCAATCGCGTGGGCAGCCGAGTCGATCGCCGCAAGACTGGAACCGCACAGCCGGTTGACGGTAACTCCCGGTACGTCGATTGGAAAGCCGGCCAGTAGGACGGCCATGCGTGCCAGGTTGCGATTGTCTTCGCCGCTTTGGTTCGCCGCGCCGAAATAAACGTCGTCGATAGAGTCGGGCGTAATGCCGGTACGTTCGACGAGCGCCCGAAGTACGTGTGCCGCCAGATCGTCGGGACGGACGCCGGCGAGCCGGCCGCCGTATCTTCCGATCGGCGTGCGCACCGCGTCAATGATCCAAACTTCCCGGCTCATGCTTCCTCCGGTTGGGCCGCTTCGAGGTCGAGCACCCACAGCGAACGGTGCGGCGCGAACTCCTCACCTTCGGCTTCGGCGAGCCGGCTAAGAATGCGCGCGACGCGCGCCCCGCCGATTTCCCGCCCCCAAGTAACCGGACCCGATGGATAGTTTGCACCGAGGCGCATCGCCGTGTCGATATCTTCCGGAGTCGCGACGTGTTCGGCGATGGCAAACATGGCTTCGTTGACGACCGAACCGACCGTTCGCCCCAAAAAAAGTCCGGGCCGATCCTCTACCAGGACCGTGGCCTTACCGGCCAGCGCAAAAATCTCTTGAGCTAGCTCGAGGGCATCGTCGGAAACGTCTTCGCCGTCGACTATTTCGACGGCTTGCTGCCCGTCGAGCGATCCGAGAATGCCGTAGCCGACGAGCCGCTCGGGATGGCGCAGATGCGCGGCGCACGCCGCAAGATCGGTTGCATATGCGTCGGCAAAGATCACCGAGTCCGGGCCGAGTGCGGCATCGATCTCCTCGAGCATCTCGCGGCGATCGGAAGAGCCGTCGCCGACGTCGATAACGACGGTCGCATCGGGTGAGAGCTGATCGATGAACTCGTCGTTCTCGATTCGCGCAATCTCCGCGTTGGCCGAGCCCAGCGCTTCGCCGAGTTCGTCGGCCACGCCGCCGAAACCAAGGATCGCAATCAACTCTCCGCCGGCATCGCCGCCCTCAGCGTCGGCCTTGGGTTCGAAGCGCTGCGCGCGGCCGTTGCTGTATTGATAGAAGCCGGCGCCGCTCTTTTTTCCGAGCAAGCCCTGCGCGACCATCTCGCGCTGCAGCTCGACCGGTGCCAAACGTTTCGCTCCGGTTCGCTGGTACACCGATTCGCTCGTTGCTAGGTTCACGTCGAGCCCAATGAGATCCATAAGCTCGAAAGGCCCCATGCGAAAACCCGCGCCGCGTGCGAGCCCATCGAGCTCGGCCGCCGACGCAACGCCACGCTCGAGCGCGCGTAGTGCCTGCAGGTAATACGGGCGAGCCACGCGGTTAACGATGAAGCCTGGGGTGTCGGCAGCGAAGACGGCCGTCTTCCCAAATCGCGCCACGATCGCCACGGCACGTTGGGCCGCCTCGTCGCTGGTTTGGTCGCCGCGAACGATCTCGACGAGTTCCATGCGCGGTGCGGGATTGAAGAAATGCAAGCCGAGCACGCGCTCGGGATGCGGCGTGACGTCGGCCAGCTCGTCGATCGATAGCGACGAGGTGTTCGAGGCCAGCAACGCGTCCTTGGATAGCGACTCGGCGAGCGCCATAAAAACCTCGCGCTTGAGCTCGAAGCGTTCCGGAACGGCCTCGACTGCAAGGGCCGCGTCGCTGCGAAGCGGTACGCGCTCGATCCACTCGATGAGGTCGAGCGCCGCGGTTGCTTCCAACCGGCTCGCCTCCCGCTGCAGGTACTCACGTCCGCGCTCTCGCGCACCCGTCTGCGGCTCGACGAGTTCGACCTGGAAGCCGGCGCGCGCCCCGACCAACGCGATGCCCGCGCCCATGGTTCCACCGCCGACTACAAGCATGTGCTCCGCCATCGCGCCGTGCTTCGAGAAAGGAAGCGCAAACGCTTCGTCGGTAGATTCGGCCATGGAAAGGCCGCTGTGGCGCGTGCGCGCGTCCGTCTATCTGGTCGACTCACCGCACATGCGGCTGCGTAGCGACGAACTCGAACTGCCCGACGGTACGATCGTTCCCAACTATTTCGTGCGGGAGTCGCGAGGTTTCGCGACGATCCTCGCGGTGACGCCCGACGAGCAGGCCGTTTTGGTGCGGCAATACCGCTACGGCTCCGATGCGATTCATCTCGAGCTTCCCGCCGGAATGCTTTCGGACGACGAGGACCCGCGCGCGTGCGCTTTGCGAGAACTCGCCGAGGAAACGGGATACGGTGTTGAGAGCTGCGATCTTATCGCCGAGTTCCTGCCCGAGCCGGTGCGCTCGACTGCGCGCGCCTATGTCTTCGTCGGTGCGGGCGCCCGCAAGTTTGCCGAGCCTAAGCTCGACGCGACCGAGCACCTCGAAGTCGAGGTCGTGCCGCTGGGGAGCCTGCGGGCTATGCTGGCCGACGGACGGATCGATGCGGCCGCCTCGGTCGCGGCCGGCTACCGCGCCTTGGAGCACCTCAAGCGCCTCTGAAACCTCCGCGGTCAGGGGTGGTAGATACGGATATGCCGGTTCGTACCAGGTTCACCATGCACCCGATGCTCGCGCTCTTTCTCAAGCTAACGGCGCTCGTGACGATCGGGATCGTGCTGCTCGTCGTCGCCGCGTTTCTATTGAAGATCGCGATCCTAGCAGCGATCGTCGCGGCCGTCGCGGTCGGCGGATACTTCCTCTATAATATGGTCCGCCGCCGCCACAAGTACCCGGTCATCCGCTAGCCGCCGGCCGCTCCCAGCCATTCCGCCAGAGCTGCCTGGACGCAGGCCGGCTCTTCCATCATTGGCAGGTGGCCGCTCTGCTCGCAGACGGCCAGGCGCCCGCGCGGAAAATGGCCGGCCACCGCCCGGGCTTCCGCCATCCCGATCACCGCATCCAGCGCCCCGGCAACCATCACCATCGGCAGGTCGAGGTCCTCGGCGATATCCTCACTCGATACGCGCATGGCTAGACCGCGCAGCGTCGCCACAACGCCGGCCGGCGAGTTTTTGCGAGCGATTGCGTATGCACGCTCGGCAACGGCCGGCATTGCGACGCGCGTGTGCTCCGATAGCATTCGCGGAAGATACGCGCTGACAACGGGTTCGATGCTTTGCTCCGACTCGACGCGCGCGGCTAATTCGTAACGCACCGATGCCTCTTGCGGCGTGTCGGCGCGCAGCCGGCTCGCGATCAACGCGATCCCCGTAACGCGCTCGGTAAACATTCGCGCAAAGGCCAAAGAAGCGTATCCGCCGATTGAGTGACCGATGAATGCGGCGCGCTCTACGTTGAGCGAATCGAGAACCGCCGCTACGTCGGCAGCATGCGTTTCGATGAGGTACGGACCTTCCGGTGCACTCGACGCGCCGGCGCCACGGAGGTCGGGAAGAACGACGAAGTGCGACTCGGCGAGCAACGCTGATTGAGCGTCCCAGATCTCGCGCGTCAGCGGAAATCCGTGGAGCAAGACGACTGCGGGTGCGCGTTTGTCGCCGCTCACGCGCGCGTCTATGCGTGCTCCGTCTTCCGCTAAAACTTGCATTGGCGCGGCTAATACGGTATAACGTAGGCAATACCCCTGGTCGCTTGTCGACCGGAGAAAGGATGAATCCAACCAATAATGGCAGTTCGAAAGAAAGCCATTCGCAAAGCGGCGGTAAAGAAATTGATCGTCGCAGCGTTGGTTCGTAAAGCGGTTCGCAAGAAGGTTCGCCGCAAGGTGGCCCGCAAGGCGATTCGCCGCAAAGTAGCCCGCAAGGTGGTTCGCCGTAAAGTAGCGCGGAAAGCGGTTCGCCGCAAAGTAGCGCGCAAGGCGGTTCGCCGTAAGGTCCGCCGCAAGGTGGCTCGCAAGGTGGTCCGCCGCAAGGTGGCCCGCAAGGCGGTTCGTAAAAAGGCGGTCCGTAAAGCGGTACGCAGGAAAGTAAGACGAAAGAAGGCCGCAGCCTAAACTGCGGCGTTCTTTCTTTTGTCCGACGTTACGGACAAGGACGTTAGCGAGTCGCCGAACCGGTGGCTCGCTTCGTTTTTCCGGCGGTTTTACACCGTTCGGACGATCGGTCGAAGGAACCAAATCGCCACAAAGAACAGCGTGCATATCGCTCCGGCGAGTGCGAACGTTTCGCGCAGACCGATGAACGAGGCTATAGTGCCGTCGACGAGCGAGCCCAGCGGAACGACGCCGATCGCGATCATTGTGTAGATTGAAAGCGCCCGCCCCCGCAGCTCGTCGGGCGAGAGAACTTGGATTACCGTGTTGGTCACGCCCAAGAGCGCGAGAGTTCCGACGCCGGTCAAGAAGAGGACCGGCAAGACGCCGGAAAGCGTCGGCACGAAGGCGAGCGCGAAGACGCCCGCCGACATCAGCAAACCGGATTGCAGCCAGAGTCGCGAGCGCCGCTCGCGCTGCGCGAAGTAGGCCGTGACCAGAGCACCGCCAAGTCCGCCCGCGCCGATTGCCGAAACCGCCCAACCCAATCCCGGGGCGCCGCCATGGAGCACGTTGACGACGAGTGCCGGTACCAGTTGGCTGTACGGCCGTACGAGTATCGCCGTTACCAGCTGGGCCAGAACGATCCACCGAAGCACCGGATGAGCCGCGATGAAGGCAATGCCGCGCTGCATCGCCAGAAACGCCGGCTCTCGGGGCTGCGCCGACGGCGGCGAGGGCCGCATCATCAAGACCGCTACCACGACGGCCAGCGACGCGACCGCATTAAAGTAGAAGGCGCCGGCCACGCCGATCCAGACGATGAGCAGACCGGCCAGCGCGGGCCCGACGACGGCGGGAGCGTTGAACGCCACCGAGTTTAGGCCGACTGCGTTGCCGACGTACTGCCGGTCGACGAGGAACGGCACCCAGCTCTGACGCACCGGCGAGTCGAATCCGTTAGCCGCCGAGTTCAAAGCGGAGAGCGCGATCAACCCGGCGAGGTCGAGGCGGTGCGCCGTCGCCAACAGCGCTAGCGCAAACGCCGTCAGTGCGATCGTGACGTTCGTCACCAAGAGCACCCGCCGTCGCGGGAGATGGTCGGCGACGACTCCGGCAATCGGTGAAACCAATAGGACCGGAATCGCGCGCGCCGCACCAAGGATGCCCAGTTCTAATGCGGCGCGATGCGGCGTGCCGGCCTCGCGCGCCACAAAATATCCGATGGCAGTAAACTGCATCCAGGTTCCGAGATTGGAAACGAGCAGTCCAAACCAAAGCAGGCGAAAGTCGCGATAGCGCAGCGCCGAGAGCAGCGACGGCCGCGAGATCACGGTGAAATCGGCGTCATCAGCGGCTCTCTTCGCGCGCCCGCACGGCGGCGACGATGAGGTCGGAACAGCGCGGCTCGTCGAGCTGCGAGGTGTCGATGCAAAGATCGTAGTTTGCCGGATCGCCGAAAGTGACGCCGTACCACTGCCGCATATAGGCCGCGCGCGCGCGGTCGACGCGATCGACCTCCGCGCGGGCCACTTCGAGCGCAACGCGCGTACTCGCCACGACGTGCGTGACGCGCCACTGGCGGGGCGCGTGGAGGAAGACGCGCAAGATGCCGGCGCGGCCGGTGAGAATCGCCGACGCACCACGCCCAACGATCACTACGTTGCCGCGGGCGGCATATTCGCGCACGGCGTCGCGAACCGCGCGCAGCAACGCTTCGTCGAACGGTTCGGCGGCCGACACGGCGGCGAGTTCGGGCGTCGCGAGCTCGAGGCTATTGAGAAGGCGCTCGCCCAGCGAGGGAGACGCCTCTTCGTTTGCAACGACCGCCTCGGGCGTAACCTGCAGCCGCTTTGCAACCACCACGGGCAGCTGCTCGTCCACATACTCGTAGTGCAGCGTGCCGGCGACGCGGCGCGCTACGGCGAGCGCGCCGGATCCATATTCGTTCGAGACGGTTACTATCAACGGGGATGAAGTACGGAGTGCCGAACCGTGGTGTCCTGCCAATCGTAGAAGCGCGCGGCTTGCGCAAGGTCTTTCGTACGCTCAAACGCACGCCGGGGGCCCTGGGCGCGCTGCGTTCTCTTTTCTCCCGCGAATACGAGGAGCGGGTCGCGGTCGACGACGTGACCTTCACCATCGAGCCCGGAGAGCTCGTCGGTTATATCGGCCCCAACGGCGCGGGCAAATCCACGACGATCAAGATGCTGACCGGAATTCTGGTCCCCACCTCCGGAGAGGCGCGCGTCGCGGGCCTGGTCCCTTGGAATCAGCGTAAGGAGAACGCTCGCAATATCGGCGTCGTCTTCGGTCAGCGCAGCCAGCTCTACTGGGATCTGCCCTTGATCGAATCGTTCGAGCTGCTGCGCGCCATTTACGGCGTGCCGCGGGAGCAGTATCGCCGCAATCTCGACGAGTTCGTCGAGATATTAGAGATGGGCGACTTTCTGCGCACGCCGGTGCGCCAGCTCTCGCTCGGGCAGCGCATGCGTGGAGACTTTGCCGGCGCGCTGCTGCACAGTCCCGCGATCGTCTATCTCGACGAGCCGACGATCGGGCTCGACGTCGTCGCCAAGGAAGCGATTCGCGAATTCATCACGCGAATCAACGCCGAACGCGGAGCGACGATTCTGTTGACGACGCATGACTTAGCCGACGTAGAGCGGCTCTGCCGGCGCATCGTTTTGATCGATCGCGGAACGCTTATTTACGACGGAGACGTCGAGCGAATCAAGGGCGAGTACGGTCGCTTTAGAACCCTCGTCGTACGCTTCGGGGAGGTCGTCGAACACCCGCACCTCGAGGGCACGCAACTCGCCTCGAGCGACGGTACGAGCGCGAGTTTCCGGTTCGACCGCAATCTCCAGCGCGCCGACCTTCTCGTACGGCAAGCGAGCGAACGTTATCGCGTCGAAGACGTAAGCCTCGAGGAGCCGGATTTGGAATCCATCATTCGGCGCATCTACGTCGAAGGATACGACCGCCAATCGCAGGAGACCGCCTCATGATTCTATCCAGCGGTACGAAGAAACCGAAGATTCACTCCAGCGCGTACGTCGCGCCCAGCGCGGTGATCGGTGGCGACGTTACCGTCGGGCCCGGCTGCGCCGTATTGCACGGCGCGGTCATCACCTCGGAGGGTGCACCGGTCACCATCGGTGAGCAGACGGTGGTGATGGAGAACGCCGTGCTCAAGGCCAGCGGTGGAAGCGCGCTGCAGTTTCCGCTTACGATCGGTAAGCACTGCATCGTCGGCCCCCACGCCTACGTCGTCGGTGCCACGATCGGAAACGGCTGCTTCATCGCCGCCGGCGCTAAAATCTTCAATGGCGCTAAGCTGGAAGACGATAGCGGGGTTGCCTTGGGAGCGATCGTCCACGTCAAGGGACATCTCGGCGCCGGCGCGAGCGTTCCGATGGAGCACATTGCGTATGGCGATCCGGCGACGATCGCACCGCCCGAAAGGGCGGCCGAGGTTCACGCCAAGATCGACTTCTTCGCCGATGTGTTTAACGTCGAATCCGGGGAGGGCGCCCGCGCTCGCGCGGCCGAGACGTACGCTAAATTTCTTCGTAAAGCGCATGCGGTCGATACGACTTTGGAAGCCCACCGCAATGCTAAACCCCCACTCCGGCGCTCGGCCGACGAGCCCCCTCCGACACAGGCGACGCAAGTCGACAAGGTCGTGGACGTTATGATGCTCGAGCTGGAAGAGATGGAGCACCGGCGCCAACAGGCGATCAAGCGCCAAAAGGGCGGTTAGAAGCCACTGGAACCGTACCTAGAGTTCGCCCGCAAGGCCTTCGCACGCGAGGCGACCTATCGGGTCGAGGTCTTCGCGGAGGTCGGCTCGCTGATCTTACGCGTCTACATCCTTCGGTCGCTCTGGACGGCGCTCTACGCTCAGAACGCGGCACCGCTGAATCTGCCCCTGCACAGCATGATCACCTATTCGACGGTGGCCATGCTGATGTCGTTGATCTTAGAGGTTGACGGAACCCGTCTGATCCGCGAGAAACTTCGCGAAGGCACGATCGCTACCGATTTAATGAAACCGATCAGCGTACCGCTCTATTTCTTCAGCGATGGAATAGGACAGACGCTCCTTCACGCGCTGCTGGTAGTTCCGTCGCTGTTGTTCGCACTGCTGCTCGTTCGCGTCGACGTTCCACCGCCCGCCACGCTGGCCGTCTTCGCCTTGACTTTTGCCATCGGTTACGGCGTCAACTTTTTCCTCAATTTTTTGATGAACTGCGTGGCCTTTTGGACGTTGGAAACGTTCGCCGCGCAACTCATTGTACGATGGATATCCGATCTGCTTTCCGGACAGATCATTCCGTTGACGCTCTTTCCCGGCATCTTCGGCCGCATCGTCCTCGGACTTCCTTTTGCCGCCGTCTACTCGACCCCGCTGCTGATTTACGTCGGCGTGATACCCCCAGCGCAGTGGGCTGCGAGCGTTGCGCTGCAGTCGGCGTGGCTGGTCCTCTTTGCCGGACTCGCCTCGCTGGTCTGGCGCGCGGCGGCGCGGCGCGTCGTCATTCAGGGCGGATAGGACGCATGCGACTGAGCAGCAAGTGGTAGTACAGCATTCCCCGCACGGGGCCTAGGTGTTCCAACAGCTCCGTCTGATCCACGTTCTCTCGGCCGGCCATAGCCGCCAAGCTTCGCGCCACGCCCGAATCGCGCAATGGAAAAGTATCGAGTCGTCCGAGGCCGCGCAGCAGTATGACCGAAGCGCTCCACGCGCCCAGTCCGCGCACGGCGGAGAGCCGCCGGGCGACTTCGTCCGTCGGCAGCCCTTCGAGATCTCGTTCGTCGAGCGTGCCGTCGAGCGTCGCTGCAGCCACGGCGCGGACGGCGACGAGCTTATTGCTGGACAGACCGGCAGCGCGCAACCGCGCGTCGCCCGCATCGAGCCAGCGTTCGGCTTCCGGAAAGGGAATGCAGCGCAGCTTCCCTACGGTTAATGGCTCGCCGATCGATTCGACGACGCGGCGCATGATCGCCGCAGCAGCATGGATCGAGATCTGCTGAAAGAGAATTGCATGCGCGCAGGCTTCCCAAAGCGTCGGGTAGCGAGGCGGCTTGAGGCCGATAAATGCTTGCGTGAACGGACGCAGCCAAGCGATGCGCCGGCTTCGCACATACCAGGCCGCGAGATCCACGCCGGTGCCAAGCATGCGGGTCGCCGTTGCCTCCCAGCGCGCGGAGCGCGGACCGGTAGCGCGAATCTCGATTGCGCCGGGCTCGCGCTGAGAAATGGCGACGACCGCGGTCCCGCGCGCATCGCGCACGGCGCGGTAGTACGTTCCGTCACCATCGGAGACGTCGACGACGTTGCTTGCTAGCCGGCGCAGCGCGTCAACCGTCAAATCCAAACGAAACGGCGTGCGAACGGGGACCGAACGTTCGGCACCGAAGGGCTTCATGGATGCTGCGCGCTTACTTGCAGTACTGGCGAATCAACCTCCTGACGCTATTGGAGTACCGCGCGAACTTCGCGATGTGGTTCGTCTTCAGCGTGGCTTATCACGGAGTTGCACTCGCTGCGCTGTACGTTACCATGCGTCAGTTCCCATCCATGAACGGCTGGGATTTCCGCGAGATTTTCTTCCTCTACGCGCTTTGGATGTGCGGCCACGAACTGCATAACACATTTTTCTGGGCGGTGGTCAGCGTACCCGAATACGTGCGCGAGGGCCGCTTTGACCGCTTCTTGGTCCGCCCCCTCGACACGCTCTTTCAGGTGCTAACGGTTCCCCAGCAGACCTTCCCCGACGCTTTGGTGCTGGCCATCGCGACGCTCGCCGTCGCAACGGCCGCCGTACACGTAACCATCGACTGGGTCTTCGTGCTCTTCGTACCCTTGATCGTCGTCGGCGGCGCGCTGATCGAGCTCGGCATCTCGCTGGTCGTCGCCACGCTTTCGTTCTGGTTCGTCCGCGTCGACACGATCCGCTGGGTAGTGATGTCGCTGGAACAGGACTTCACCCGATACCCGATCAGCATTTACACGCGCGGCGTGCGCATCGTTCTTGCCTTCGTCCTGCCGTTTGCGTTCATGAACTATTTTCCGGCGACATACTTCCTGCATAAGACCGACACCGGGCTCCATCTTGGCTCGGCGGTCGGCCTGCTGACGCCGGCGATCGGCCTGGCATGGTTCGCTGCGGCCTACGCCTTTTGGCTCGTCGGCTTGCGGCACTATCAGGGGACGGGTTCGTGAATCGCGCCGAGTTCTTGACATCCGGAGCAGCGGCTCTGGTCGCGGTGCACTCGACGCCGCATTCGCTCTCCGCCAAGGTTCACGCCATCGCGCGCGCGCTGCCCGGACGAATCGGTGTTTACGCAAGGACGATGGCGCCCGGGCCGGCGCTGGTCACGTATCGCGCCGGACAGCACTTTCCGACGGCATCGATCATCAAACTTCTCATCATGGTTACCGCCTACGCGAGCGAAGAAATAAAGCCCGGCACCCTCCAACAGACGATCGTCTTCAATCGTGGCGAGTTGATCGGCGGATCCGATTTTATGGCGGGCGCGAGCAACGGGGAGCGCTTTACGGTCGGGCAGCTGATCGTCCCGATGATACGCGTCAGCGACAACACCGCATCCAACCTCCTCATCGCGCATTTTGGAATCGCGGCGATCAACGCCGTCGGCGCCCGCGCCGGAATGAAGCATACGCGGCTGGCCCGGCGTTTTCTCGATTACGCCGCCATCGCCCATCACAATCAGAACGTGTCCACGCCGGCGGACATGGGGCGGCTGCTCTATCTCATCGAGTCGGGAGCTCGCGAAGGAACGGGGACCGTCGTTTCCGCGCGGCATTGCCGGCAGATGGTGGCGATCATGCTCGGACAGACCGACCGCGACGGGATCCCCGCCGCACTGCCCCGAGGAACCTCGGTCGCCAATAAAACCGGGGAGGTCGACGGAACGCGCAACGACGTCGCGATCGTCGAACCGTACGGTGATTCGCCCTTCATTCTCGCGATCATGACGGCCGACGCTTACGACTACACCGCGTCTTATGCGGCGATCCACGCGGTGACGCGAGCCACCTATGGTGCGGCTTCGCGGACCTTCGCCTGAGCGAAAATGCGGCAGCCGTAAAGCTCGCGGCCGCGTAGCGCCGCCAGCTTGGCCGCGCGGCGCAGCCGTTTGAAGCGCGCCTCCTGCGAGCGCGCCGCCCCAAACGACGCCGGGTGCCACCACGCCAGCAGCCGGACGGGAAGGCGGGCGCGCGTGTATTTTGCGGCCTTACCGCTGCGGTGCGCCAGCATCCGTCGCGCAAGGTCGACGGTCGCGCCCGTGTAGAGCGTCCCGTCCCCGCAGAGCAGCACGTAGACGGCGGGCTTTGTGGGCACTGAGGTATTTCCGTCTCCTTACCGTAAAACGTTGGCTATGGTCAAATTCGATCCGTTCGCCGCCCTTCGCGTCACCGCCGCCGCCGCCGCCGCGTTGCTCTTGGGAGCCGGCGCCGGCAGCGCCCCGCTGCCGCAGCTCTCGCCGTACGCGCCGATCGCGGCGATGGTCGACGCAGTGCAAGCCGACCGGTTAAAAGCGACCGACGACCGGCTCGTTAACTTCGGTACGCGCAACGATTTCTCCGAACGGGCGTCTACCAAAGATCGCGGAGTCTTCGCAGCGCGCGATTGGATCGCGTCACAGTTCTCAGAGATTGCGGCAACGACCGGCGGGGCCATGACCGTTACCCTCGACACCTACGTGCAGGCCAAAACAGCGAAAACGCCCCGTGCCGTCACCGAGTCCAGCGTGGTCGCGACGCTGCGCGGGAGCGCGCCGGGACGCACGTACGTTATGTCCAGCCACTTCGACGATTGCGACGGTCATTGCACCGATGGGGCCGGCGTGGCGCCCGGAGCCGACGACAATGGTTCGGGCGTCTCGGCGGTCCTCGAGGCCGCGCGGGTTATGGCGAAGACGCCGTTTCGCGGTACCATCGTCTTCGCGTGCTTCGACGGTGAGGAGCTGGGGCTCTGGGGATCGGACCACTACGCGCGCGAGCTAGCAGCAAAGCACACGCCCGTCCTAGCCGTCCTCAACAACGACATCATCGGCAACTCGCTGGGCGGCGACGGGCAGAGCGAGCCAAACGCCGTTCGCGTTTTTAGTCAGGCGCTGCCTTCGGGAGCGGACATGGCGCGCGTCAATCTGGTCGGCTCGGAAAACGACTCGCCATCGCGCGAGCTGTCGCGCTTCGTCGCCGAGGTCGTGCCGGTCTACTTACCCGATTTCACGGTACGGCAAATCTTTCGCGCCGACCGCTTCATGCGCGGCGGAGATCAAGAATCGTTTCAAGCCGCCGGGTATTCGGCCGCCATCCGCTTCGTCGAACCGCACGAAAACTTCGCGCACCAGCATCAAGACGTCCGCGTGCAAGACGGAACGCAGTACGGCGATCTTCCGCAGTACGTCGACCCAGCGTACCTGCGACGGGTAACGCAGGCCAACGTCGCGGCGCTCGCCACCCTCGCACTCGGACCCGCGCCGCCGGCGGATGTGAAGATGGTGCTGGCGCATCTCGGCTACGACTCGACGCTCACGTGGACACCTGCTGCCGAGGCCGTGTCGTACGAAATTCTGTGGCGTACCAGCGACGCGCCGCAGTGGCAGCATGCGCAGGACGTCGGCAATGTAGCGCAGGCCACGCTGCCTCTCTCCAAAGACGATTACGTAATCGGAGTACGCAGCGTGGACGCGGCCGGTTTACGCAGCCCGGCCGTGTATCCGGTAGCGGTGCGCCGGTAGGTTACGTCGCGGGATCGTTCGGCCAGATCGCGCGGAGCAACGCCTTAAAGCGCGAGCGACCGGCGATGGGGCCGAACAACGCTAGGCTTCGCAACATGAGCAGCGCCGGCTCGCGACGCTTGAGCGCCTCTTCGAGGTGCTCGAGTGCTTCTTCGAGCTTACCGAGCCCCACGGCGATCGTCGCCAGGTTGAAACCGACGATGTGTTCCGTTCGCGCCATCTGCTGCAGCGTGTGGTAGATCGTTTCGGCGCGTTCGGTGTCTCCGCAATCGGCGTAGGCGCGTCCCAACAACGGCAAGCGCAGAGCGAGGTCCTCGGCCCGGTCTTGCGGCAGGAGGAGCAGATCGGCCAACGCCTCTCCGGGCTGGCCGTTGAGGATAAAGGCCTGGGCCCGGTAACGCCGCGCCAACGAGAAGTCCGGACCGCTCTCGATGAGGTTCGAAAATGCATCGATAGCACGGCGGTACTCTCCGCGGTGCAGGAACATCCGGGCCACGAAGAGCTGCAGCGCAGGTGACGACGGTTCGATGAGCAGCGCGCGCTGCAGCTGTCGCAGCGCCTCGTCGCCTTGCCCTTTGCACATATAAAACCAGGCGGCGGTCGTGTATACGGACGTGGACTGCGGCTTTAAGCGAATGGCGATTTCGATTTCGCGTTCCGCGTCGGCCCAGTTCCAGTCGCAAAAGAGAAGGATGTTCGCCAGCGTCGCGCGAGCCTCGGCCGAGGACGGATCGATCTCGAGCGCACGAACGATTGCCGTCTTCGCCTTCGGGAACGCATACGAACCCGGCGCGTACCAATACTCGGCCATCAGCGCGTGTGCGCGAGCCAGGCCGATCAGTGCCGGCACGTTCTCGTCGTCGAATCGCAACGCCGCTTCGAATTGTTCGGCCGCCGCGGTTAAGGCGCTCGCGGTGTGTTTCTCGAGGAGATACGAACCGCGCCAATAGTGATTGAGCACCTCGGGAGCGTTGCCGAAGAGCGGCGCGGGCAGCTCGTCGCCGCCATTGAGCGGCGGCTCGCCGGGAGACGGAGCTACCACGCTGACCGGCGCGACGAAACGATACCCTTTGCCGCGAACCGTGATGACGTAGGCGCGATCCTTGGCGCGCTCGTCGAGCAGCTGCCGCAGCATGTACATATGCTGCGAAAGGTTACCGTCGCTGACGACGTTGTCGGGCCAGACGCGCGACGCGATCGTTTCCTTGTCGATGACGCCGCCGTTTCCGCGAATCAACAGTGCGAGGAGTTGCGAGAGGCGTTCGGGCAGCGGGACTACGGATGCGCCGTGCGAGAGCAGCCCCCGTGCCGGATCAAACTGAAACGAGCCGAATGCGTAAATCGGCAAGAGCTTCGCCTGCGTCGCCACGTGCGCCCGACCGTTCATCATCAAGTTTGAAATGATCGAGAGGAGCCGATTGTGACGGAACCGTCACGACGGCGATCGTTCGCCGCGCGACCGGTCGAAGCCGAACGAGGACCTCGCCAAGCGGGTCGCCCAGCGCCTCGAAGACCTCCGCCCACGTCTTGCCGGAGAGCGCGGTAAGCGCAAGCGCAAGCGTTTCGTGAATCGCGTCGACCAGCGGCCCCGCGTAATGGGCGAAGGCCGAATCGCTCCGGCGTACCGCCGCGGCCGCGTCCGCGAGAGGCCGGGCGCGGCGGGACTGCGGCATCACGCCGGCAACCAAACAGCCGAGCAACTCGCAGACCGCAGCGGTTTGCGCGTCTTGATCGCCACGCATCTGGGGCACCACCAGCGTTAAGCGATCGTAAAGGACGCTGGTTAGTAAGGGGTCGAGACCCAGTTCGTTTCGTGCTTGAGCGCCGGCGAAGAGGCCGCTTGCAAGCAAGCGGTCGTGCGTCGATAAGAGTTGCGCGACGGCACGCGCGCGCCAACGTCTCGCGCCGTCGAAATCGCAGCGCGCCAGGGCAACGGCTTGCATGACCGCGGCGCTGCGGGCTTCCAGCTCGGCAAACGAACGGATCTGCGCGCAGCGGTGCGACGCGCAGGCAATGCGCTCGGCTTCGCGCCAGTCTCTGTCGCGAACGAGGTGCCGGGCGCGCTCCACGTCGACGGCAACCCGGGCCCACAGATCGCGCGAGAAGCCGGCCTCCTGCGGCGATGGCCGCCACTCACCCGGAAGTTCGAGTTGGGCTTGCGAAATCAGAGCAAAACAGCGTTGCCGCTCGCCGTTGCGCTCTCCCAATAGAGATGAAGCGGCGCGAGCCAGCTGGAGTGCCGCGCCATAATCGCCGTCGAGCAGCGCGAGTCGTGCGGCGAGGAGCCTTCGCGCGCCCGGCGAGAGCATGGCGGCGTGCTCGATCGCCTCTTCGCGGCGGCCCAGCCGGACGTTCGCATCGGCGCGAAGATCGAGAGCCATCGTTCGCTGCTCGCGCGTCTCGGACAAGCGCACCAGGTTGCCGGCAATCGAACGCATCTCCAAAACCGAGTCGCGATCGCGAGCATCCAAGCACGCGTGCCGCTCGCGCTCGAAGGGAGCGCGCGCCGCCGCCGGTCCGGCACTTTCGACCCGAGCGTGAGGTTCTGTGTGGCTGCGCTCGACGATACCGCGCGCGAACTGCGCGATTGCCGCCACGGCTTCGGCGCGCCGGCGCTGGAAATGCCGGCGCGAAACGCCGCTTCGCCGCGCCAAGTCCGAGTTGGTCGTGTCCGCCGCGAAGTCGGCCAACAAGATCGCGTCGCGAAGCATCGCCGTCGCCGGGTCGTCGCCTTCGAAGACCGCGAACACGACCCGCTCGAGTGCCGCAACCGGATTCGCCGTGCCCATCTCGGCGCAGAGCGCATTCATCATCGGCATGGCAGCGAGCGCTCGCGGATTTCGGGCCCGGCGCAACAGTGCCGACACCTGGCGCTTCATCCCACGCTGGACGTCGTATTCGTTGAGCTGCATTGCCCGCAGCGCTAGCGATGCCATCCCCACTAAGATAGACCGCCAAGCGCCTGCGATGCTTCACGAAACAACAAAGCTCGGCGTGCAGATCGCGCCGTCGTGCATTGAAGTTATTTGAACTTTGAATGTCGTTGATGCAAATGTTCTCTCGTCGCGTGCGCGGTCAACCAGTATCAAAAGGTTGGTTCCCCGCGGATTGGTAAGGCCGATTGTCAGCGTCGTCGACGCTTCTTCGAAAAAACTAGAACTCTACTCGAGAGGGACTATGCAGAGAATTACACAGCATCGAACCCTCCGTCATGCGGTAATAGCCGTGTCGTTATTGGCGGCACTAGCGTTCCAGGGAACATGGGCACTGGCGCTAACCACCGGTAACATTGCGGGAACCGTAAAGGACAGCAAGGGCGCGCCGATCGCCGGCGTGCAAGTGCAGGTGGTCGCGCCCTCGATGTCCCGTACCGCAACGACGGATGCGGGCGGTCATTTCGTCATCCTTTCGCTCGGACCGGACACGTACACGGTAAGCCTTACCAAAATGGGTTACCAAAGCATCTCCATTCCCGGTGTGACGGTCTTTGCCGATCAAACGCAACAGGTTGCCTACACGCTGCAGGCCGCGCTTAAGACGATCGGCCACGTAACGTCGGCAGCGGGAGCGTCGCTCGTCAAACCTGGCGTCGGCGGCGACTTGTACAGCGTTAACTCCGCGCAAGCGGCCGCCGCGGCGGCGCTCGGCGGCGGCGGCAACCTGAACAACGCGTACTCGGCCATGGCGTCAGTTCCCGGCGTACAGGTGTCGCAAGGCGGCATCGGCTGGATCACCAACGCCTCATACGTACGCGGTCAAAACGCGTACTATACCGGGTACGAGTACGACGGCATCCCGGTCAATCGCGCCTTCGATAACTACAACTCATCGACCGAGTCGACGCTCGGTCTGCAAGAGCTGCAGGTATATACCGGCGGCGGACCTTCGTCGGTATCTTCCGCCGGCACGGCCGGCTTCATCAACCAAGTAATCAAGACGGGCACGTATCCGGGCTTCGCGTCGGCGAATCTGGGCGCGGCCTATCCGAACTTCTACCACCAAGCCAGCGTCGAAGTCGGCGGGTCGACTCCGGACCGCACTTTCAGCTACTACGTCGGCCTCTCCGGCTACAATCAGACCTACCGTTTCATCGACAACAGCAACGGCGGAGGCTACAACAATCCCGGCGGAATCTTCTCCGGGAACCCGGCCGGATTCGGCATCGGCTACGGCTTCGGCTCCAACCAAGTCCTAGCCGTCGGTTACACGTGCGTCATCGGGACGTGCCAGGGTGTCAAGCCGGAGTGCCCGCTTTACGGAGCGCCGTGGTCGAACCAACCCGTGGCGCAGATCGGGGAGCAGGGATGCTGGCAGTACTATAGCGGCACGGCCACCGCGCCGATGATGGTCTCAGATCGGGAAAACGTCGTCAATCTGCACATGGCGATCCCGAAGGCGAACGGTCTGCGCGACGACGTGCAGTTCTTGTGGAGCGGCTCGGCCCTCAACAACTACTACTACCTCTCGCCCAGCGACGATGGACCGGGGAACAACCAGTTCATTTACTCGCTCTACGGAACCAAATACGCGCCGCCGACTTGCGGACCCACGACGGTCGCGCCGTGGGCCAACCTGACGGTGAACGGTTGCTCTTCGCCGATCGGGCCCGCCGGACAGATCATTCCGCTCGCGGGCTTACAAGGCTCCTTCGGCGACTACTTCCAATGCGGCGCAAAGGCTCCGTCGAGTTACGGCGCTCCGTATTACGCGGCCGGTTGCGGCCCAACATACCTCGGCTACTCCGATGCGGTGACCTACAACGTGCCGTTCGGGACGCCGATTGCAAAGAGCGCCTCGAACTTCAAAGCGCCGGGCGTTTACTACGCGCCCGACGCGCCGCCACATCCCTTTGCCGGCCCGTTGCCGTTAACGAGCAACTCGCTCAACGTCAACGAAAACGACACCGGGGTCACCAAGCTCCAATACACCTTCGCGCTGAGTCAGTCGGCCTATCTGCGCGCATACGGTTACACGTTCTATTCCGACTGGCTTGAGACGGCACCGTTCAACGGTGCCACTGGAGGGCTCCTAACCGGCATCAACGGTGCGGCACAGTATCAGCTGATCACGCACACAGCCGGCGGCGCTATCGACTTCCAGGATCAACTCAACGACCAGAACCTGGTCACCGTCAACGGCAACTACACGACCGCCGACGTCATCCGCTTCAACAACTCGACGGCGCTGGGCGGCACCTCGCCGATCGGCTATATGTCGTCGGGTCCAGGCGGCTTCACGTGCTACGGCAACAAGGGCAATAGTGCGACGGGAGCGTTCGGATATTCCGTGCCCTGCCTGAGCAGCAGCTACTATGACGTCGCCTCGGGAACGACGCTGCGTCCGACGTGGACCAGCAGCTCGACGGGGGGGCCGCGTGGCTTCGCCGCTTCCGGCACGCCGGCAGCCCGCGCGGGCGCGACGTGGGACAGCCTCTGGAGCGGTAACGCGAACGGATCCTTTAACAGCGTTCGGCCGCGTTTCACTAATGCGTCGATCTCGGACCAGTTCCGTCCCAACGATCGCTTCTTGATCAACGCAGCGCTCCGGTACGACGACTTCACGTACGTGCTTCCGGATTCGCTCAGCAGCGCGACGCAGTTCTACGCCAATATGACGGCCAACTACACCTGCGTTCAGGCATCGACCAACCAGGTGCTGACGCAGCCGCTTCCGGCCGGCGTTCCGCCGCCGGCGTCGGCGCAATACGTGGTCGGCGACTGCAATAAGGCCGCGGCCGCGCTTCATACGGGCGGTCAGCAGACGACGGGCTGGGTCCACCCCAACGGAACCGTCCAAGACGGCGTGCAAGCGCCGAACTTCACGGCAACCTCGCCTTCGTCGTACTCGTTGACCTACTGGGAACCGCGTTTCTCGGCGACCTACACGATCAATCCGAACGCGGTAATCCGTGCCTCGGCCGGACGCTTTACGCAACCGCCGATTTCGGCGTCGGTTCAGTATCTGGCGCTCGCCGGCGATAACCGTTCGGTCTGGAACAACACGATGAACCTGGGCTTCTACTCGCCCTTCCATCCGATTCCAGGCGTCTCGTCGGGTCAGTACGACCTGTCGTGGGAGCAGCACTTCAAAGGGACGGACATGAGCTTCAAGCTCACGCCGTTCTACACGTGGGTCTCCAACTGGCAGCAGCAAACCTTCATCGGTGCCGGTTTCGTGACGCAAGTCCCGGTCGGCGTCAACCGTAACGAAGGCGTCGAGTTCCAGTTCAACAAGGGTGACTTTACGCGTAACGGCTTCTCGGGTCAGCTCGCGGTGACGTACACCAACTCGAAGATCATGTTCCAGAACGTGCCGCTAAGCACGGGAGGCGTGGTTACCAACGAGCTCGTTCAACTCAACCAAGCTATCTCGCAGTACAATTCACTGACCAAAGCAGGCGGTGGTAGCCAGTGCTACCGCGCCGGCGATCCGGTCGCGTGTAACGCGAAACCGAAAACAATCAGCGGTCAGACATTCGACCCGATTCTCAACCCGTACTACAACAAGGCGCCGCAGGGACTACTCGACCTCGGCGGGTGGTACAATCCGTTCTCCACGGCGCTGGCGCCGAACCTCAACGGCATTCTCAACAGCTACATCTCGCCCTGGGTTTCGTCGTTACTCCTCAACTGGCGTCACGACAAACTGGCCGTCACGCCGAGCTTCAGCTTCCAGAGCGGCGGTTACTACGGCAGCCCGCTCGATACGGAAGGCGTCGACCCTCGGGTCTGTCAATCGAACTCGGCCTCGACCGGCATCACCAAGCTCTCACCGAAGACCAATCCCCTGCAGTGCAACTACCTCACCACATCTTCGGCGGGTGCGAGCACGTTCACGTACCTCTACGTTCCCAACCCGCAGACGGGAACGTTCATCTTCGACAACTACCAGCAGCCGAGCTCGATCGTCGGCAATCTTCAGATTTCCTACGACTTGAGCCCGAAAATTAAACTGTTGGTTCTCGGAGCGAATCTCTTCCATCAGTGCTTCGGCGGCACGTCGGCTCCTTGGACGACCGCATATCCCCCGAACTATGTGATCTGCGGATACGGACCCGCCGGCGGTTCCCTCAACAGCACGCTCTATCCGAGTAACTTCTACAACGGCACGGGTATCGGCGATGTCAAAGCCAACGGTGCCCGCACGCCCTGGACTCAAAGCTACCTCCCGACGACGGCGAACAACGGCGCCATCGGAGCTTCGGTGCAGCCGATCAACATCTACTTCAACGCCCAAATCAAGATCTAGGGGCGCGTTACCTAACGGGGGCAAGGGCGGCCGTCAGCGACGGCCGCCCTTCATTATCGAGGCCTCGATAGCCGCCAGCGTTTCGTCCACATCCTCTTCGGTATGTGCGGTCGAGATAAACATCACTTCGTTCTGAGATGGCGGGAGCAGAATGCCGCGCTCGAGCATGGCGCGATAATAGGCCGAATAAGCGGAGCGATCGGCCGCGCGCGCATCGTCGTAGTTGCGATTGGGGTGCCCGCTGCGAAACTTAAAATCTACGACCGACTCCTGCTGCACGACCGCATAATCCAATCCACGCCGGGCGAGTATGCCGCGGACGCCGGCGGCGAGCTTTTGCGCCAGCAAATCCATCTGCGCGTAATACTCCGGATGCGACTCGAGCAAGTCGAGAACGCGATGCGCCATCGCCACGCTGAAGGGATTGCCGCCGTGCGTACCGCCGGTAAAGGCCGTGCCGTTTGGTGCCAGCACCGCCATCACGTCCGCTCGTCCACCGAAGGCCGCGATCGGCACGCCGCCGCCCATGATCTTGCCAAGCGCCGTAAGGTCGGGGACGACGGAGCCGCGACCTTGCGCGCCGCGCAGACCGAAGCGCAGCCAAGTTATTACTTCGTCGAAAACCAACAGCGCGCCGCATCGCCGCGCGCGCGCCAGCAGACCTTCCAAAAAACCCGGTTCGGGCATGACCAGTCCCATGTTCGCGGCAATCGGTTCGACGACGATCGCGGCGAGATCGTGCTCGTGGTAGCGCAGTCGTTCGTCGACCGAGGCGAGATCGTTGTAGCGCGCGACCAGGACGTCGCGGCGTATGCCTTCGGGGATTCCGCTGTCGGGCGCACTCGCCGACGCGGCCGATGCGCCGGCTTCGAGCAGCGCGAGATCGAAGTGCCCGTGGTAGTTGCCGGCAAATTTAAGGATCCGGCTGCGCCCGGTGAACGCGCGCGCGACGCGAAGAGCGCTCATCACGCCTTCGGTCCCCGAAGTGACGAAGCGCAGGCGCACCATCGACGGAAGGTATGCGCGAATTCGTTCGGCGAGCCGGACTTCTTCGCCGTGTGTGCTTCCCCAAATGAAGCCGGCTGCGGCGAGCCGGTCTAGACCGGTGACCAGGTCGGGATGCGTGTGCCCGAAGAGAAGCGGACCGTACGCCATGATATAGTCGACGAAGCGCCGGCCGGCCGCGTCGTAGGCATATGCCCCCCGCGCGCTTGCCTGCACGAACATCGGGGCCTCCACGCCCCATCCCGAACGGACGGGTGAATCGCAACCGCCCGCCAAAACGGCTTGCGCGCGCTCGATCGAGTGCATACGGTCGCGCGGTTCGCAGGTTCAATGGAGAAGCCATGCCCGACACGCAACTCGAAATCGCTCCCCGGACGAACATCAAAGAGCTGGTCGCGCAGCTCCCCATCGCTGCCGACGTCATGCAGGCCTTCGGTTTGGGCTGCAGCGGCTGCGGCGTGAGCGCCTACGAAACCGTCGAAGACGGCGCCCGCGCGCACGGCTTGCGCGTCGAGCCGATCCTCGCCGCGCTCCAACACGCCCGCAGCTCGGGCAGCGTACCGCCGATCGCCGAAGCCGACCGTACGCCCGTGCGGCGCGCTCCCGGCGGATTTACCGGACGGGCGAAGATCGCGCACGTTATTCCGATCATGTCGGGCAAAGGCGGCGTCGGCAAGTCGCTCGTGACCGCCATGTGCGCCATCGGCTTACGCCGCCGTCACTTCCGCGTCGGGATTCTCGATGCCGACATCACCGGGCCATCGATACCCAAACTGTTCGGCTTGCACGAGCCCTTGGCAATCAGCGCCGATCCAAACAAGACGACGCCGCAAGGTCAGCCGCAGCCGCTCATTACTCCGGCGGTTTCGCGCAGCGCCATCGAAATCGTCAGCTCGAATCTGCTTAGTCCCGAAGAGGATACGGCGATGGTCTGGCGAGGCCCGATCGTCGCCGGCGTCATCCGTCAGTTCTACGAGCAAGTGCTCTGGGACGATCTCGACTTTTTACTGATCGACCTGCCTCCCGGAACGTCGGACGCGCCATTGACGGTGCTGCAATCGCTCTCCGTCGACGGCGTCATACTGGTCACGATGCCGCAAGCGCTGGCAACGATGATCGTTCGCAAAGCGGCGAATCTCGTGCGCATTCTCAAGCGGCCGGTTCTCGGCATCGTCGAGAATATGTCGTATTACGTCGCGCCCGACACCGGTAAACGTTACGAAATCTTCGGACCTTCATACGCAGCGCGCGTCGCCGAGCTGGCGAAGGCGCCGGTCTTGGCGCGAATACCGATCGACTCGGAAAAGGCTCGCCTCGCCGATGAAGGGCGGATCGAAGAACTCGACGATCCGATCTGCGACGAGCTGGCCGGCAGCCTGCTCGCAGCGCTCGAGGCTCTTCCCAAGAGCAAAGAGACCGTTTCGCTGATTTGAACGCCCACAGGGTATACGTGGAGCATGGCTCGCAAGTACTGGTCGCATGAGGTCAACGAAGAGAGCAACGCGCTCGATCTTCAGCGCGACGTCTTCAAACTGGACGACCCTAAAGCCATTGCTCGTTCGTTAAAGCGATCGGCCGAGGAAAGCCGGCGCCGGAAGAGTTCGCCCTACCGTTCCGCGATGTCGATGCTGACGTTCTACATCAACCGCGCCGGGAAGAATCTGCCGGCAAAGCGACGGCACGTTCTCGAGCGGGCGAAGGACGCGCTCCGCGAGGAGTTCGGCCGTTAACCCGGGGCGAAGAAGCCCCGAGTGAAGCTAACACGTGCAATTCTTGGTGTTGCCACCGGCTTGGTCGCAGGCTATGCCGCAGCGCGCGCCGTCGAAGCGATGGGGCCTGCACCCGATCCCGTCGTCGAGGGGAACAAAGAGGCGGCTGCGTACGCCAGAGCCCGGCGCGCGCTCGAAATCGCCGGAACGATTCGCGGTATGGCCGGTCTGATCGCGTTTGCTTACGGGCCGTTAGGGAACGCCGTCGATGGCGCCACGCTACGCCTGCCCGTTTGGGCACGCCCGGCGGCATACCTTGGCGCGTTCTCAGTCGCTTGCGCCCTCGTCGAGCTTCCCGCCTCGCTCGTCGAAGGATACACCCTCGAACGCCGCTTCGGCCTCAGCGACCAGAGCAAAGATGCGTGGCTCAGCGAGTACGTTAAGAGCTCGGCTCTCGGAGCGGCGGTTACCGCCGCGATCGCCACAATCTTTGGCGTGGCCGTCCGGCGCGCGCCGCGTCTCTGGCCGCTGCTTGCGGCAATCGGTACGCTGCCGCTGCTGGTGCTTGCTAACGTCATCGTACCGATCTACGTCCTGCCGCTCTTCAATACGTTCGAACCGGTTGACGGCTCGCTTGAGGCGCGCTTGCGTCGCCTGGCGTCACGCTTTGGCGTCGGCGACGCGGCCATTCTGCGCATGGACATGAGCCGGCAGACGCGCAAAGCTAACGCGTTCGTTACCGGAATCGGCCGCACGCATCGCATCGTGCTGGGTGATACGCTGATCGCTTCCTTCCCGGAGAACGAAACCGAGTTCGTAGTGGCGCACGAGCTGGGGCACTACGTCAACCGCGACACCTGGCGAATCATCGCCGTCGGCGAAGTGCTTGCGACGTTTCTCTTTCTGGCGGCCAATGCCGCAACGCCGCGAAAGCAGCGCGAAGAGCTTCGGGATCGGGCCATTCTACTGGCGCGTTTCTACGCGTTGATGGTCGTCGCAATGCAGGGATTGCGCCCGCTGCTCTTTGCCTTTTCGCGCGGTCGCGAATGGGCGGCGGATCGGTTCGCGCTGGCGGCAACCGGTGACGCTCCGGCAGGAGCCTCGGCCTTCCGGCGCCTGCGCGATCAGAATCTCGCCGACGAGGACCCGCCGTTGTGGTACGAGATCTTCTTCTCGTCGCATCCGTCGCTGCGCGCACGCATCGCGGCGCTCGAAGGGTTCCGCAACGGCGACCCGGTCACGAAAGCACCGGCGACGGACGAGTCCGCAGCCACGCCGCAAGATCCGTCTTCGGCGTAACGTAGGCGCCGCTGCGCAGTTCTTCGCGCAGTTCGCCGAAGAGGCCGTAACCTTCGGCGAAAGCGTCGTGCTTATGAATCGATTCTTCGTTGACTTGGCTGCCAAAGACGAACGTCTCGTCCCCGAGGTCGGCGTAAACGTCTAAGGCTCGAGCGAGAATTCCGCGCACGACGTCTTCTACGAAGCGCGGATTATTATGCGCCTTATTGACGACGAAGAACTCGTCGGGCCGCTTGAGAAGATCGTACGTCTCACTCGACATCGAATTTTCTACGATCTCGACGAGGTCTTCGGCGCGAATTGCTTCCGACGCTTGCGTCCCGAGGAGAATCGAGCCTCTGCCTCGCTGGTTATGCGTGGCGACCGGAAGGACGTCGAGGGCGCGTTTGGCGTCGCTCTCACTGAACCCAGCCTCGCACAGCTCGCGCATCGAATGCTCGCGCACCATCGCCTGGGCGCAAGGACACGCAGTCATGCCTTCTGCTTCGACTCCCACGACGCGACGCGTACCGGTTTCGTCGGCGTGCGCGATTCCGAGCAGCGTGTACGTTTCTTCGCCCCGCTTGCCGCTCACCGGCGTCCATCGCTCGAGCCCGAACTGGGCGCGCAGACGCACGTCGGCGCGCACCGCCCGCTGGCTGCCGACGATCTCGCGCGCGATCGCCTCGGCAAGACGTTCGATGCGCGCTGGGGCGTCCGGGGCCGCAAGCACGTCGAGCGTGGCCTCTTCCAGGATTTCGGCGAAGCGCGACATGTGGACGCCGGCCTTGTCGGGAGCGAGGTCGGCGACCATCGAGATTTCGGCGTCGTAAACGTGTGCCCGGCCGTCGATCTCAAGGTGCAGAATCCGTCGCACGCCCGCAACGCCGGCACGATTGAGCGAGAGCCGGATCTCCGGCTCCTCGGCTTGACGGTCGGCGTCGAAGCGTAACGCGCGCTCGCGTTTGCGAACGCTTCCATCCACCGGCTGCGAAACGAGATGCGGCGCGATTTCGAACAACGGCGCCGCGTTGTACGACCGCGCTTCGAGCTGCGGTTGGACGATCCGTCCATCGAAAACCAGCACGTCGACGTCAATCGGCCGCGGCGCGAGCCGAGGCGTGCCGCGAGCGCGGCCTACCGCTAGCTCGACGGCTCGAGCGAATCGTTCGAATGCATCGGCATCGAGTTCGGAACGAAGTGCGGCGGCGACGTTGAGATACGCCGGTCCCTCTGCCCCGTCTGCCGCGTCCGACTCGTAGAATGACGAAACCGAGAGGATCTCGGTTTGGCGGCGCAAGCGTTGAAGCGCCGCCAGGATATTGGCCTGGCGATCGCCCAGATTCGATCCGATTCCGACGTAAATGTCGTGCACGCGCCTCTCTTCTTCCCGTTCGGACGGATTTTCCCGCGCGCGCATCGTATCGTTGGCGAGCGATGCAAGCGGAACGACTCTATCCATACGTGCTGGATCCGAAGCTGACGACGCAAGTGTGGGGCGGCAACGAACTGGTGCGAATCTATGGAAAGCACGGCGACCCCGGCGCGCGCCTCGGCGAGTCGTGGGAATGCTGGGATGCCGACCGCGTCCTTAACGGTGCGCTGACCGGCTCGACGGTGGCGGAGCTTCGCGCCGATCTCGGTTCGCAGTTGCTGGGCGATATCGATCCGACACGGATCTTCCCGGTGCTCACCAAGATCATCACGGCGCACGATTGGCTCTCCGTACAAGTACATCCCGACGACGCCTACGCGCAACGCGTCGAGCATCAACCCTTTGGCAAAACGGAGTGCTGGTACGTACTCGATGCCGCGCCCAATGCCGAGATCGTCTATGGATGGGCGCGCGACACCTCGCGTGCCGAGTACGAGCAGCGCGTCGCCGATGGCACGCTCGGCGAGATTCTCCGCAAAATTCCGCTCAAAAAAGGTGACACCGTTTATATTCCGCACGGCGTCGTGCACGCCATCGGCCCGGGCGTAACCGTCTTCGAAACGCAGCAAGCCTCGGATTTAACCTACAGAATGTTCGACTATAACCGCGTCGGGCTCGATGGCAAGCCGCGCGAGCTGCACGTGAAAAAAGCCGCCGACGTGCTCGACTATTCGGCCGGGACGACGGGCACCTTGGGGCAAATTACCTATCGTTTCGGAGGCCTCGAGCGCACCGCCCTCATCGCCGACGATCATTTCATCGTCGAACGCATCGCAGCCGGTGCCGAGCCTGCATCGCTTGCGACCGAAACCCGGCCGCTAATTCTGATGTCGCTCGCCGCGCCGCTGGACGTCGCGACGGCCGGCGCGAGCGTGAAGCTCGCTCCTTACCAAAGCGTTCTCGTTCCCGCCGCCGCCGCATGGTGCAGCGTGAGCGCCGTCTCCGGCGATCGCGCTGAGTTCATGTACGTCACGCCGCCGCAAAATCGTGAAGAGATGGCCGCGCGGCTGATCGCGGCCGGAATCGAGCAGAGTGCCATCGACCGTTTCATGGGGCAGTTCTGAGGCGAGAACCAAATGGAGCGCTGCTGCTGGGCGAGATTCCGGCGGAGAGTCTCGCTTTGCAATTCGGCACGCCGCTGCTCGTCCTCGATCTCGACGCGGTCGACGATGCCATTGACGCCGCGCTCCGAAGAGCGCAGCACCACAGCGTCGAGGTCAGCTATGCCGCCAAAGCGTTTGCGACCGTGGAGTTTCTTCGCCGGCTCGCGCGTCATGCGATCGGTTTGGACGTCTGCTCGTTGGGCGAGCTCGTCACCGCCGAGCGCGCCGGGTTTCCGGCAGAGCGAATAACCCTCCACGGCGCCGGCAAGACCGAGGAGGAGCTGCAATCGGCCCGTTCGGGACGCCTGCGCTACGTCGTCGCCGACGGCATAGAAGAGCTCGGCCGGCTCGCCGCCATCTGCAACGACGGATCGCGAGTCGACGTCATCCTTCGTCTCAACGTGGGAATCGAGGCCGGCGGCCATGCATTTATCCGCACCGGCGGTAACGAAAGTAAATTCGGAATTCACGCGCGGGACGAGGAAGTGGCCGCCGAGATCTTACGCGCGCATCCGAATCTTCGCTTCGCCGGACTGCACGCGCACGTCGGCTCGCAGATTTTTTCAGCCGAACCATTTGCGGCCAACGGCGCCGCGTTGCTCGACGCCGCGCAACGATTCGCGCAACGGGGATTTCTCGCCGAGCGGCTCGTCGTCGGCGGCGGATTCGGCGTTCGAACGAACTCCGAAGGGCAGGCCACGCTCGACCTCGGATCCACCGCCGCCGCCGTCGCGCAACGAATACGCAGCGAAGCTGCCGCACGCGGCCTGATCGTGCCGCGGATCGGAATCGAACCGGGGCGCGGCCTGGTGGCCGCGGCGGGAACGACGCTCTACCGCGTCCTCGCCGTCAAACGGCAATCGGAGCGCACCTTTGCCGTCGTTGACGGCGGAATGGCCGACAATCCGCGGCCCGCGTTGTACGGCTCGCGGCACGCCGTCGTTTCCGCAACCCGCGCCCCCGAGGACTCGATGGAGGTAACGCTCTGCGGACGCTCCTGTGAGAACGACGAGCTCGGCACGGTGCGGTTACCGCGCGACCTGCGCAGCGGCGATATTCTGGCGATGTGCGCGACCGGCGCATACACCTACAGCATGGCGGGAAACTACAATCGCTTCCCGCGTCCCGCCGTCGTCGGACTATCGGGCGGGACGACGCGGCTGCTTGCCCGCCGCGAAAGCCTGGACGACGTCCTGCGGAACGACGTGGATGAATCCGCCCGCCTTTCTGCAGCGTTCTAAGAGCGTATGGAAAATCAAACGGCGACCTTTGCGGCCGGCTGCTTTTGGGGGGTTGAGGCCGCGTTTCGGCAGGTTCCGGGCGTTATAGACGCCGTCTCGGGCTATACCGGCGGACACCTCGACAATCCCAGCTACCGTCAGGTCTGCGGCCACTCCACCGGCCATGCCGAGGCGGTGGAAGTTACCTTCGATCCGCAACGCGTGAGCTACGACGATCTGTTGAACGTCTTCTGGCAGATCCACGATCCGACGCAGCTCAACCGTCAAGGGCCCGATGTCGGAGATCAATATCGCTCGGCGATTTTTACGTACTCGCCCGAACAGGAGCGTTCCGCCATCGCTTCACGCGATCGCGAGCAGAGCCGCCAATCGCGGCCGATCGTAACCCAGATCGTTGCAGCGCCGAAGTTCTGGGCCGCCGAAGAGTACCATCAACGCTACTTCGAAAAGAACGGTGGCGCCGCGTGCCACGTTATTCCGAGCCCGCGATGAAGCGCACGGAGTTCGGCGCGGCACTGTTAAGCCTCGGTGCGCTCGCAATGCTCGGCAAAAAGGACGCTTTGGCGGCAAGTGGTTACGAAGTCTCGCATACCGACGCCCAGTGGATGGCCCTGCTCGGGCCGCAACGCTTCGAGATTCTCCGCCGCGCGGGAACCGAGCCAGCCTTTTCGAGCTCGCTCATCCAAGAGAATCGTTCGGGAGCGTACCGCTGTGCCGGCTGCGCGTTAACGCTCTTCTCTTCGAAGTTCAAATACGATAGCGGCGACGGATGGCCGTCGTTCTACACGGTGCTTCCCAACACGACGCGCACGAACACCGATTACGTTCTGATCGCACCGCGAACCGAGGTTCACTGCCGCCGCTGCGGCGGCCACCTCGGTCACATCTTCGATGACGGGCCGGCGCCGACGCATCTGCGCTACTGCATCGACGGCTTGGCGCTGCAGTTCGTTCCCGGCACAGCGTAGCGCCCGCACGTTGCGAATCCTCGTCACCAACGACGACGGTATAGACTCGCCTGGAATTCAAACGCTCGCCGCGCGGCTTGCCGGCGAGCACGAGCTCGTGGTCGTTGCTCCGTCCGGAGACCGCAGCGGCGTCTCGCACGCCATCACCGCGCGCGAAGCGATTACCATCGAACTTCGCGAGGACGGCCCGGTGCGCTCGTACGCCTGCTCCGGAACGCCGGCCGACTGCGTTTTTCTCGGTTCGACCGAGCTTTGGCAGACGCCGGACCTGGTGATCAGCGGAATCAATCATGGGCCGAATCTCGGGGACGACGTCAACTACTCCGGAACGGTCGCCGGCGCGGTCGAAGCCGCGTTGCTGGGAGTGCCGGGATTGGCGGTATCGCTGGCCTGTGATCACGTCGAACCGCTCGACCGGCGCCACTGGGATGCCGCCGCAGAGATCGTGATGCGCTGTCTTTCCGGCGCGTTTGACCGCATCCGCGATGCATCGTGCTACTGGAATCTCAACGTGCCGAACCTTCCGCTCGAACAGATTCGCGGCATCGCCGTAACGCGTCTCGGACGCAAGCGTATCTGCGGACGAATGGTCGGCGCCGATCTCAACGGCGCGACGCAGTATTACCGCGCGTGGGAATCGCCCTTCGAAACCGATCGCGAGACGCTCGGCACCGATATCGGCGCCGTGCATTCGGGTTACGCCAGCCTGACGCCCTTGTTACTCGATCGTACGGCTCCATCGCTGGAACCGTTCTCGCCGAGCTCGGAGGCGACGTAGCCGCGCGCCGCGGCAGCACCATCGTTTACGGCACGGCGCGGCAAGCGCCGGCCCGCGAGTTCCGCTAGCGGCGCCAGACGCAGCATCAACTCCTCGAACTGTGCGAAATCCAGTGACTGCGCTCCATCGGAGAGGGCGTTGGCCGGATCGGGATGCACTTCAATGATCAGTCCGTGCGCGCCGGCGACAATGCTGGCGGCGGCGATTGGCGGAACGAGGCGTGCGATACCCAGCGCGTGAGATGGGTCGACGATGACCGGTAAATGCGTCATCTCTTCGAGAAGCGGCACGACGGCGAGGTCGAGCATATTACGTGTTACCACGTCGAACGAACGCACGCCGCGCTCGCAGAGCACGACGTTCTCGTTCCCGCCGAGCAGCACGTACTCTGCGGCAAGCAGCCACTCCTGAACCGTTGCCGAGAAGCCCCGCTTAAGCAGCACCGGCGTTCGAGTCGCCCCGGCCTCGCGCAAAAGCGGAAAATTTTGCATGCTGCGCGTGCCGATCTGCAGCATGTCGGCGTACTGCACTACGCGCTCGACGTCACGCGGATCCATCACCTCGGTGACGACGCCCAAACCGTGGCGATCGGCGGCGTGCCGCAGCATCTTGAGCCCCTCTTCGCCCAGACCTTGGAACGAATAGGGCGAGGTCCGCGGCTTATAGGCGCCGCCGCGTAAGACGTTGGCGCCGGCGGCGGCTACCGCCCGGGCTGCCTCCTCAAGCTGCTGCGAGGACTCCACGCCGCAGGGGCCGGCGCAAATCGCGATCTCGTCGCCGCCGAAGGTAGCGCCACTGCGCAGGCGCACGACCGTACGCTCGGCCCGCGCGTCGCGACGGACCAAACGGTACGACTGCGGGACGTTGACCCCTCGCTCCACGCTGGCGCCTTCGACGCTCGCCGGAGGCTTCATGCTCCTAGCCAAGCCAAGGAAGGCACCGGCGTGCAGCATGAATGAGGCGTTCAATGGAGCACGTTGCCGTCACGGGGATGGGAGTCGTCACGCCGATCGGCAGCACGACGGGCGCTTTTTGGCAGAGCCTGCTCCAAGGCAAGCGCGCGATCGCGCCGATCGAGGACGCCGGCCGGCTCTCGGGCAACCGCCTCTGGGCTGCTGTGCCCAAAGAGTTCTCGCACAATGGCGAGTTGACGCCGACGGTGGCCAGAAATACCGACCGATTCACCCAGTACGCGCTTGCTGCAACTCAAGAAGCGATCGAACAGGCCCGTCTCGATCCGCCGCCGGCGCGCACCGCGGTAATCGTGGGGAACACGATGGGCGGATTCCCGCTCGTGGCGGAGACGCAGACGCGCTTTCTGGAAGACGGCGGACGCGCCGTTACGCCTAAACTGATGGCACTGGTGATCCCCAACATGGCCGGTGCGCTGATCGCGATGCGCTGGAACCTGCACGGACCGCAGCTTGCCATCAGCACCGCTTGCGCCTCATCGCTTGATGCGATCGGCCTTGCCTCAGGCATGATCGAGCGCGGCGAAATCGACGCGGCGGTAGCCGGCGGCAGCGAAACGTTGCTAAGCCCCCTCGTCTACGAAAGCCTCGTACGCGCCGGAGCGCTCTCGCGCAACCCAGATCCCGAGCTCGCGTCGCGGCCGTTCGACGTCGACCGCGACGGCTTCGTGATGGGCGACGGTGCGGCGTTCTTGATTCTCGAGCGGCTCGAAATCGCCGCAGCGCGCGGAGCCGTGGTTCACGCTAGGATTCGCGGCTACGGTTCGGTCGCCGACGCGTACCACATCACTTCACCCGACCCGTCGGCCCGTTACGAAGTCGTTGCCATGCAGGACGCGATCGATCGCGCCGGTGACGCGGGAGCCCAATGCAACGTCGTGTACGCCCACGCGACGGGTACGATCGTCGGCGACGCCGCCGAGTCCAAAGCGATCGACACCGTCTACAACAATCGGCCCGCAGTGGTAACCTCGCTCAAAGGTCACCTCGGGCACAGCATGGCGAGCGCCGGTGCAATGTGCACGGTCGCCGGCATCGTCGGAATGCGCGAAGGCGTCATTCCGCCAACGATGGGAACGCAGAACCTCGATCCTCAAACGCGGTTCGACCTGGTCGTGGAAGGCCCGCGCGAGCACGCTTATTCGGCCTTTCAAGTAAACGCGTTCGGTTTCGGGGGCCAGAATGCGTCGTTGATCGTCTCGCAATGACGCAAAGCAAGAGGAGCGGGCTCCGGAAGGTCGCTCGCGTCGAGAGCGCGGAAGAGTCGAACGAGGTAGCACGGCAATGAATCTTCTCGTCAAAGGAACGAGCGGGCCGCTTTTGGGCGAGGTCGAGGTCCCCAACTCTAAGTATCACGCCCACCGTGCGTTAATTCTCGCGTCGCTCGCTCCCGGAACGAGCCGCATCGTCGGATTATCCGACGCCCGGCACGTGCAGTTCACGATGGACGTGCTGCGCGCGCTGGGAACGAAAATCGAAGTCGACGGGCGGACGCTGCTGGTAACCGGCGGTCCCTACCATGTCAAGCGCAAGGTCGTTTCCGTCGGCAGTTCGGGATCGACACTCTACTTCATGATCGGCTTGGCGGCGCTGGCCGACGCACCGATCACGCTGACCGCACAGAAATATTTCCGCCGGCGTCCCGTCGGACCGCTGCTCGAGGCGCTTGAGGCACTCGGCGTAAGTTTCGAATCCGCGCACGGCTGCCCGCCCATCGCCGTTACGCCCGGCCGGCCCCGCGGCGGGCGCATCGTCATTCCCGGTACGCTCTCGCAATGGATCTCCGGCCTGCTCTTGCTCGCACCGTTCGCCCACGAACGCACCGTCATCGAGGTCGAGGGCGAGCTCAACGAACGACCGTATATCGCGCTAACGGCGGAGATGATGCGCGCCTTCGACTTGCACGTGCATATCGCGCGCGATTGGCGCCGTTTCGAAGTCGAGCCGAATCAGCAGGCGCGCCCAACGACGGTCGAGCTGCCGCCCGATATTGGGTCGGCCGCGTTCGGCCTTGCCGTAACGGCGATCCATCCGTCGGACGTGCTCTTCCGCGGGCTGCAAGGGCTGCCCGGCGAGCTGCCGGATCATCCCGAAGGCGCGTTCTTGGAGATCGTGCGAAAAATGGGCCTGCCGATGGTCTACGACGCGAAGGCGCACGCCGTGCGCGTAAAGCACGACGGGGTCGAGCTGCGCGGTTTGCGCGTCGACTGCCGCGATATCCCCGACATGCTGCCGATCCTCTCGACGCTTGGAACGTTCGCGAAAGGCCAAACGATCTTGGAGAACGTGCACCACGTGCGGCTGAAAGAGTCCGATCGCGTCGCGGCGATGCTTCAACTCAACCGCATGGGCGGCCGATTGGAAGTTCGCGACGATTCGCTGGTCATTAACGGCGTCTCGCATCTCTCCGGCGCCCATCTCTCATCGTTCAACGACCACCGCATTCTCATGTCGCTCGCCGTTGCGGCCTCGCGCGCCGAAGGACAGAGCACGCTCACCTATCCCAACGCCTACCGTATTTCGTATCCCCGTTTTCTCGAAGCGATGCGCGGCATCGGCGTACCGATGTCGATCTCGAATGCCCCGGTCAACGGCCAGAGCCACAAACCCAAGCTTGCGGCGCCGGCGCCGCGGCCCGAGCGCGCGACGCAATACACGCTCGACGAGCTGGTCGCGCAGCGAGCGCGCGAAGCGCCGCTCGAGCTTGCCGTCGTAGAAGCGCGCGACGGGCGCGACGCGACGCTCACCTGGCAGGAGCTGGCCGATCGCGTCGACCGCGCCGCGATGCTGCTCTTGCGCTTGGGCGTACGTTCCGGCGAGCGCGTTGCCTTCCAGCTGCCCAACACGCTGGACTTCGTCGTCATAACCTTGGCCGTGCTGCGCGTGGGTGCCATCTGCTGTCCGCTGATGCCGATCTTCCGCGAACGCGAAGTCGCTTTCTGTCTGCGCCGTTCGCGCGCGCGCGTGCTCTTCGTTCCCGACGAAGCGCGCGGACGCCGCCACGCAGCGGAAGTGGCTTCGCTGCTGAGTGAAGCCTCCGTAGCTGACGGCGACCTGCCCTTGCGATTGGAACACGTAATCGTTTGCAGCGGCCCAAAGGCGCATCCGCTTCCGACCTTCGACCGCACCAACATCCCGGTACAGTGGCTGCGTTTCGCCGACGCGCTGCGCGAGATCGAGATCGACGCCGCGGCGCTCGATGCGCGGCGCCCGGATCCCACCGCCATCGCGCAGCTGCTCTTCACGTCGGGAACCTCGGGCGAACCAAAGGGCGTGCTCCATCGCAACGACGTCTTGATGCGAGCCGCTGCCATGGAGGTCGAACATCTCGGCCTCGGCCCCGAAGACCGCATCTTCGTTCCGTCGCCGCTGGCACACCAGACCGGCTTTTTATATGGGATGTGGCTCGCGTTCGTGATGGGCGTCCCGCAGATACTTCAGTCGATCTGGAACGCGCCGCGCGCGCTGCGCGCTCTCAACGATTGGGACGGTACCTTCATTCAAGCCGCGACGCCGTTCCTGTCCGACATCGTAGAAGCGGTCGAAGCGGGAGCGCCGCCGCCCGCCGCGCTGCGCATCTTCGTCGCGACTGGAGCCGCGGTGCCTCGCGGACTCGCCGAACGCGCCACGCGGATTCTCGGTACGGCCGTCTGCGGCGGATGGGGAACGACCGAGTCGGGACTCGGTTCGCTCGCCGCACCAACCGACGAACCGGCGAAGTGCTGGGGAACCGATGGACGGGCACTGCGTGGAATTCGGCTGCGCGTCACCGATTCGGAGGGACAGACGCTCGCCGCCGGCGAGGAGGGAAACTTCGAAGTCGCGTCGCCGACGATGTTTCAAGGCTATGCCGATCATCCCGAATGGACGGCCGCAGCGTATACCCCTGACGGGTGGTTCCGCACCGGCGATCTGGCAGTCATCGACGACTCGGGCTACGTGCGCATTACCGGGCGCGTTCGAGACGTGATTAATCGTGGCGGAGAAAAGATACCCGTCGGCGAGGTCGAGCAGCTGTTGACCGATCATCCCGCCGTTGCGGAGATCGCCATCGTCGCGATGCCCGATGCACGATTGGGCGAACGTGCCTGCGCCTTCGTCGTTCTCCGTGCCGGAACGACGCTCGATTTCGACCGCATGCAGCATTACCTCCATGCCTGTCAAGTCGCCAAACAGTATTGGCCCGAGCGACTGGAGATCGTCACCGAGCTCCCGCGTACGCCGTCGGGTAAGATTCAAAAATACGTCCTGCGCGAACGCGCCCGGACGCTGCGCCCCTACAAGGAGATTTTTGCTTGAAGCAGCTCGAACGGCCGGCGAGGCTCGACGAAACCGCCTTTTCGGCGCTTCGCGACGAGATCGCGCAGTACGTCGCCGGACCGGGCGAGGCATGGTCGCAGCGCATCGAGCGCGAGCGGCGCGTACCACTCGAGCTCTGGGACGAGTTGCGCGCGCGAGGCTATCTCTCGCTCGCCGCGCCGGTGGAATACGGCGGCCGCGGCATTCCCTTCACGCGCTACCTGGAGCTGATCGAGCTCTTCTCGATGGCGCACGCCTCGATCCGCATGATCGTCCACGTCGTCAACGGCACGTGGCGCGCGATGGACCGATTCGTCGACGACGAGAAGCGACGTAAGTTCGTGATTCCCTCGGTCAAAGGCGATATCAAGATCGCTTTCACGCTCACCGAACCGACTGCCGGCACCGGCGCCGACCTTCGCTGCAGCGTCGAACGCGAGGGCGAGACCTACTTTCTCAGCGGCGAAAAACACCTCATTACCTTCGGAACGATCTGCGATTACTGGCTGCTCTTTGCTCGCCTCGCCGGCACGCGTGGCGCGCAGGGAACCGTCGCGTTGCTGGTCGATCGCCACTCGCCATCCGCCGTCGTCGAGGCCATGGACGAATCGATGGGCGTGCGCGGGACCGATCACGCGCGCCTTCATTTCGAACGCACGCCGGTCCCTGTGGCGAATCGAATTGGTGCCGAAGGCGACGGGCTTGCGGTAGCACTGGGCGGCTTCTTGACCCCGAGCCGAATCTCGGTCGCGATGAGCTGCGTTGGGTTGGCACGTCGCGCCGCCGAGCTGGCCATCGAATACGCCGGAAAGCGCGAGACGTTCGGCAAGACGCTGGACCAGCGTCAAGCTATTCGCTTCATGATCGCCGAGAATGCAACCGACATCGAGGCGGCGCGCCAACTCGTTCTTCACGCGGCACGGCGTTGGGAGGAAGGGAGTTCCGATGCGGCGATGCTCTCGTCGATGTCGAAACTGCAGGCCGTCGATATGCTGACGCGCGTCAGCGATAAGGCGCTGCAGATTCACGGCGGCATCGGTTTTTGGCAGCCCAATGCAATCGAACGCGTCTACCGCGACGCGCGCGCGCAACGCTTTGAAGAAGGGACTAACGAAATCCAGAAAACCGTTATCGCTCGCGAAATCCTCGATCGGAGCGTTACGTAGTGAGCCGTCGCTTCGATGGAAAAGTCGCGCTGGTTACCGGCAGTTCCCGCGGCATCGGCCGCGCGCTGGTGCTGACGCTGGCGCGCGAGGGCGCGTCGATCGTCGTGAACTATAATCGCAACGCCGATCTTGCCGCCGAAACCGTACGCGAGCTCGAAGCGCTCGGTTCGCGCGCCATCGCCGTCGCGGCCAATGTGGAGATGCCCGAAGAGATCGACGCCCTCTTCGAGCGGGTCGACGCCGAATTCGGGCGTTTGGACTGCTTCGTCTCCAATGCCGCAGCGAGCTCGTTCAAAAAGATCGTCGACCTTAAAGCGCACAATCTCGACCGCTCCTTCGATCTCAACGTCCGCGCTTTTGTGTTGGGCGCGCAGCGCGCGCTCAAGCTGATGAACGGCGCCGGCCGGATCGTCGCGCTCTCCAGCTACGGCAGCATTCGCGCCTACCCGACCTACGCAAATCTTGGTTCGAATAAAGCCGCCATCGAAGCGCTGGTACGCTACATGGCGGTCGAGTTCGCGCCGTTCGGCGTCAACGTCAACGCGGTCAACGGCGGATTGATTGACACCGAGTCGTGCGGCTATTTCTACAACAACGTTCCGGGCATGGCGCCGATCGACTCGGTGCTCTCGAAAATCCCGAAGGGCCGGATGGGCAGCCCGCAGGAGGTCGCGGATACGATTGCCTTCCTGCTCGCGCCGGAGTCGGAATACATTACCGGTCAAACGATCTGCGTGGACGGTGGGTTGAGCGTTATCGCACCGCCGTTTTACTCGGACGTCTCGCCGCCGCTCACCCTAACGTAATTTCTTCTATGTTCGAGCACGCGCTGCGGCCCGGCTCGATCGGCGGGCTGCGCCTTCCCAATCGCGTCGTGATGGGCTCGATGCATCTCGGCATTGAATCCGACGCGGGTGCGCTGGCCGCATTTTACGCCGAGCGGGCGCGCGGCGGCGTAGGTTTGATCGTCACCGGCGGCTCGGCGGTGAGCCGCACCGGCGCCGGCGGCCGTAACTACAGCTTCATCAACGACGCGGCGAGTGCGGAAGTGCTTTCCGGGGCGGCACGCGCCGTGCACGAAGCCGGCGGACGCATCGCGCTGCAGCTTTTTCATGCCGGACGCTACGCTTACGAGTCGTCGTTCGGTCTACAACCGGTCGCGCCGTCGGCCGTGCCGTCGCGCTTCTCGCCCGACCCACCGCGCGCGCTCGACGAGCCGGAGATCCTCGAAACGATCGACGACTTCGCGCGCGGCGCGGCCCAGGCTAAAGCGATTGGTTTCGATGCGGTCGAGGTTATGGCGTCGGAAGGATATCTACTCAACCAGTTTCTCTCGCCGCTCACCAATCGGCGCGACGATGCGTGGGGTGGCGACTTCAAACGCCGCAGCCGGCTGCCGCGCGAAGTGCTCAAGGCAATCCGCGCTCGCACCGGCGCCGATTTTCCCGTGATTTTTCGCATCTCCGGAGCCGATCTGATGAACGGCTCGACCACCGCGGAACAGACGCTGGAGTTCGCGCGAAGCCTGGCATCCGACGGCGTCGATGCGCTTAACGTCGGCATTGGCTGGCACGAATCCGCCGTTCCGACCGTCCAGCACTTGGTGCCGAGCGGAGCCTGGATTCCATATGCTGCGGCGATCAAGACCGCCGTTGGCGAAGTCACGGTCATCGCCAGCAACCGCATTAACAACTTAGCGGCGGCCGACGCGGTGCTCGCCGCCGGAAGCGCCGATTTCGTTTCGATGGCGCGGCCCTTTCTCGCGGACGCGCGGATCGTGGCAAAAGCCGCGCTCGCGCGTCCCGAACTCGTCGACACTTGCATCGCTTGCAATCAAGCTTGTATCGATCGGTCGTTGCTGGACGAGCCGGTCTCGTGCATGGTCAACCCGCGCGCGGGACGCGAGCTCGACTTTCCCGAGAACGCCACGACGCGCCGTAAGCGTCGCTTTGCCGTCGTCGGCGGCGGTCCGGCGGGAATGGAATCGGCCCGCGCCCTTTCTGCACTGGGACATGCGGTCGTGCTCTTCGAGTCGCAGAACGAGCTAGGCGGACAGTTCCGCATGGCGCGGCGCATACCGGGCAAGGGTGACTTCGGGGAAACGATTCGCTTCTTCAACAACGAGTTGGCGCGGCTGCACGTCGACGTGCGGCTCAATCATCGCGTCGAAGACAGCGCGGCGCTGCACGGATTCGACGGCATCGTGCTGGCCGCCGGCGTGGCACCGCGCCGCGTAGAACTCGCCGGCCACGATCTTCCCCACGTCGTCTCGTATGCCGACGTGCTGCTTTACGACGCCCCCGTCGGAGAGCGTGTTGCGATCGTCGGCGCCGGCGGCATCGGCGTCGATATCGCTCACTATCTTAGCTTCGGGCAGACCGGCGTCGACAGCACGGCTCGCTTTTTCTACGAGTACGGTTTGGCGGCGCCGCCGGACGGCGCGCTGGTGGTGACCGGGCGTAAAGCGGTATCGCTAATGCGCCGCGGACGAACGCTCGGGCAAGGCATCGGTAAGACCACGCGATGGGCGGTCCTGCAAGCGCTGCGCAGCGCCGGGGTCGAGACGTATCCGAACGTGACGTACGAAGCGATCGTCGCCGGCGGAATACGCATCCGTGACGCCGGAGGCACGCCGCGCACGATCCCCGCCGACACCGTAATCATAGCCGCGGGCCAAGAGCCCAACGACCTGCTTCTTCCCGCAATCCGCGAACTCGGCGTACCGTTTCGCGTCATCGGCGGAGCAAAAGAAGCTTCCGAGCTCAACGCAGTCCGCGCCTTCGACGAAGGCCTTCGCGCCGCACACGAACTTGACGTGGGCTAAGGGCTTATAAAGCCTTGATCAGTGATTGCAGTTGTGAAACGTGATCGGCAAAGGCGTCGCGGCCGCGTTGCGTGAGGCGGTAGCGCGTTTGCGGGCGCTTGTTCACGAAGTTCTTCTCCTCTTCGACGTATCCCGCTTCAACGAGCTTTCCGAGGTGTGCGCCAAGATTTCCGCCGGTTACGTCCAGCGACCGCGCCAGCTCGGCAAAGGCGACCCAGTCGTAACTCAACAACTCGGCGACTACGCCCAAGCGAACTTTCGACAGCAACAGCTCGTCCATTCTCTAGCGCCGGTTCAGTCGCGCGCGAGCAGTTCGCTCACACCGAATCCGGCATAGCCTACCAGCATTCCAGCCGCGAGAATGTAGGCGGCGAATGGATGGGCGAAGTTTGCGACGATCAGCGAAACGACGACGAGCACGCCGGCAATTTGCGCGCGGCGATTGCCGTGCATGCCGATGTAGAGCAGCACGATCGCTTCGGCGACGCTCCAGACTGCTGCCGATGCAAGGCCGGCGAAAATATTGAAGACCGCGACGTCGGCGACGAAGGCCATGCCCAGCGTCAGCCACAGAACGTTGAAGAACTCGCGCTGGAGCAGCGAGCTGCGCTTGAGTACGCTGCGAGTCAGACGTCCGCGCACGATCGAGAAGAGTGCACCGGCAAGCAGCACGACCGGAACCGTCCACAATGCGCTCGCCGGAAGCCCGCGGTGCCCGACCGTATCGGCGAGGATCGTCACGTACGCCGAAATTACCCCCCAGACGATGAAGTACTCGCCGCCCGTGCAAAGGCGCTGATGCGACTCGGCCAGGATCCGGTCGACCATTTCAATGTGGTCGCGCGCTTCGGTAGCGTCGATCCGCTGCATCTTAAAGCTCCCGCATTGCCAGCGCGATTCCGGCGAGGAGCGCCCCGGCCCAAACGAGGCCCTGGGCTAAGGGGCGCCCGCCGGCCATCTGCCAGAGCGTCGCAACGGCCCACCCATAGACCAACCAAACGAATACCAGCTTCCCTAGGCACGGCACCGGACGAGGAAGGACTCGATGCATGAGGCTCATCTCCAGACTATTCTATTTTTCAGAGTAATCTGACGATATCATCCCACCGACCTGGTGTCAAGACGCGTTGACGCTGGCCTTCGCTCCTGGTATCGTACCGAAGGCATGTTCGCGATTATTGAGTCCGGCGGCAAACAGTATCGAGTTGCCGAGGGTGATATCATCCGCTGCGATCTGATCTCCGATGAGGTCGGGTCGGACGTTACGTTCGACCGCGTCGTCCTCGCCGGCGACGACGACGCGCTGAAGGTGGGGACCCCGACGCTCGACGGCGCCACCGTTACGGGAACGGTCCTTCGCCAAACCAAGGCCAAGAAAATTCTCGTCTTCCGCTACAAGCCGAAGAAGCGCGTCCGCAAGCTCAACGGCCACCGCCAGCCGTACGCGGAAGTCAAGATCACGAAAATCGCGCTGCCCTAGCGCGCCAAGCCCCCACAATCCACGTGCTCCAGGTTACCTTTCTCCGCGACGGCCGCGGTCAATTTCGCGCGTTTTCCGCACGCGGTCACGCCGACTTTGCCGAGCACGGTGAGGACATCGTCTGCGCGGCCGTTTCGGCGATTCTTCAGGCCGCTCGTCTCGGGTTGGAGCGCCACGCCGGCATCGCCCCCGCAGCCGTACAAAGCCCGGGGGAGATGGAACTGGGCTGGAGCGCAGCCGACGCGGAACTCGAGAGCGTGCGCGCCATCGTGGCCACTGCGGAAATGGCGATCGACGAGATCGCCCGGCGCTATCCGGAGCACGTCCGGCTGACAATCTCCCCTCAAGGGTAACAATCTCGGCCCGGCACGGGTAAGTATCTCGGCAAACCGAAGGAGAGTACACGATGTCTGAAAGTTTTCGCACCACGCCATCCGACCAGCCCTGGTCGGGTTCGGCGAATCCCGGCAACGGCCATCAGGGCGGCTACGGGGACGACCAACACTCCGAAGACGACGCCGGCGAGGCCGGGAAAGTCGTGCTGGTCGGCATACTCGGCGGCCTGCTTTCAGCGGCCGGCTATATGATTTATCGCCGTCTTCCCGACGAGCAGAAGCAACGTCTGAACACCCAAGTACGCTCGGTGGTTCAGCAGCGCATTACCGAACTTCGACAGAATTTCAATATCTAGAGAAGAGCCCTAGGGCTTTTCAGCCTGGGGGATTTCCGGGTCGGATTCGATATGAGATGGCTGCGGTTCGGGGGTGTCGGCAGCGCGTTCCATCTCGGCGATAAAAGCGTGCGACGTGTTCTGAACCTCGCGCATGAAGCGCCCGGCCTGGCGCATGACCTTCGGCAGCCTCTCCGGGCCAAAGAGCAATAGGGCGAGCACGGAAACCACCAGGATGTCGGGCACCGAAAACATCGCCCCTCCTTTCCGGGCAGGCCCGGCGACTTCCGCCGGAAGGGCTTACCTGGGCAGCCGTGCAAGCATCAGGACCCCTCGTGAAGATCATCTATACGCGTGGCAACCGGACCGAAACGCTCGCTTCGCTCGCGACCTTGCGTAAGATCCTCAACCGGTTCCTCGCCCACCGCGTCTTCTACGAAGTTTCGAGCCGAAGCAAACGCGGTCACGAGTTTTATTCCACCAAGAACGTCTTCGTCGTCGGACTGATCGAAGTTACCAACTTCGAGCATTTGCGCATTCTGATCTTCGACGCGCACAATCACGCGCACTCGGTCGAGATCCTCAATCCCGAAACGATGCGGATCTACGATGAAATGCCCGGACGCGGATTCGCCGTTTCCTTCATTAGCGGGGATCCCAACGCCGTCGAGACGCGCTGCTACATTCGCGACGAAGGCGAAGATGGAGAACCCGTCCACGAGGCTACCGCGCTCGAACGCATTACGCTGCCGCAGCTCTTCGAATACTTGGAAGAGATCACGTCGGTCGAGCCGGCCGTCAAGAACTCGCCACGCTAACCTCATAACGCTTCGCGCGACGCTCCAACCGCTCGGCTTGCCGCAGCGCCCGCACCGCATCGGCGATTCTTCCGGCACGTTTGTAGGCGGCGCCGAGGTTGAGGTGGGCAACGGCATACTCCGAATCGGACGCAATGGCGCGCTCGTAACGCGCGATCGCTCCTTGCACGTCGCCGGCCTCGAAAAGCAGATTGCCGAGGTTGGTTAGCGCCGGAGCGTAGGCGGGCTGCGCTTTTAGTGCGGCGTCGAAATCTTCCACGGCCTGCTCGCGCCGCTGCATCCCGATGCGCGCCACGCCTCGCTTGTTCAGAAGAAAGGCGCGTTCGGGCGCGCCGAGCGATTCCGCCTCGAGCCACGCCGAGAGGGCGACTTCGGCTCCGGCGTAATCGCGCCGGCGCAGCGCCTTGAGCGCGAAAGCAAAACGGTCGTCTTTCCGGAACACTCTGGTGCAATGTTCACGGTCGACGTCGTCACGCTCTTTCCCGAGATCTTCGCGCCCTTCGTGGGACTCTCGATCGTCGGGCGCGCCGTCGAGCGCAATCTGGTGACCGTGCGTTACCATCATCTCCTCGACGAGCTGATTGACGGCGAGCGGGCCGACGACTCCCCGTTCGGCGGGGGCGCCGGCATGGTGCTACGCATTGAACCGATCGCTCGCGCGCTCGATCGGGTCCTGCGCGAGGCTCCGAACGGCGAGCACCGGCTGATCGTCGTTCCCAGTCCAAGCGGTCCCCGCTTTACGCAACGCGAAGCTGAGCGGTGGTCGAAGCTCGACCGGCTGGTTGTGATCTGCGGCCATTACGAGGGAATCGACGACCGGCTCGCGTCGCTCTACGAACTCGAGGAGTGGTCGCTGGGCGACTTCGTCGTCACCGGCGGTGAGCTGCCCGCCCTGGCCTTCATGGATGCAACGGTCCGGCTGGTAGCCGGCGCGCTCCGTCCCGAGTCGGTTGAGAACGAGTCGTTTACGGCCGGCCTGCTCGACTACCCCAGCTTCACCCGGCCGGCTACCTTCCGCGGCGTGGACGTCCCCCCGGTGCTTCTCTCCGGGGATCACGCCAAGATCGCCCAATGGCGCCGGGAACAGTCCCGTCAGCGCACCGCCGAGCGCCGCAGCGACCTCTTGCCCGCGGACGAAGACTCGGGTTGACCTTGCAACCCGTCGAACGCCCATGATAGGATACCTTGTCTGCCGGGCCCGCGCCCGGCTATTCTTTACGCACCCGCCTCGACGGACGAAAGTTTATGAACGTCATCGATGTCCTCAACCGAGATCAACTCAAAGACAGCATCCCCCTCTTCCGCGCCGGGGATACCGTAAAAGTCTATTCCAAAGTCGTCGAAGGCGGTAAGGAACGGACCCAAATGTTCGAAGGTGTCGTCACCGTCCGCAAAGGCGGCGGCACGGCCGAATCGATTACCGTGCGGCGCATCGCCCACGGCGTCGGGGTCGAAAAGACGTTTCTTCTGCACAGCCCTCGCGTCGAGCGCATCGAAGTCGGCAAGCGCGGTATCGTCAAGCGCAGCCGCCTCTACTATTTGAGCGAGAAGGTTGGTAAGGCCGCGCGCATCAAGGAAAAGAAAGTTAAAGGAAACTAATACGCCGCTCTGACACCGCTGCAGCTTCTGGGGCTTCTGTGCGTTTTCAGCGTGGCGCGAATCGCGCTATCGACCAAACCCTTTACAGCGAGCGGATCGACGATTGCGGCAACGGCGCGCAGTTATCTCGATGCGCTCATCATCGCCGGCCTCGTCGCACTCTTCCTCATCACGTTCGTGATCGGAACCTTCTTCATTCCCTCGGTCTCGATGGTGCCCGCTTTACAAGTGGGCGACGTCGTGCTGGTCGATGAGATCGCATATCGCTTGGCCGGCCCCGCCGACGGTGACGTCGCAATCTTTAAGCCACCGGTTGCATCGGGCGGCAACGACTTCGTCAAACGCGTTATCGGCGTCCCCGGCGACCGTCTGGTGATCTCCAACGGCGTCTTGTACCGCAACGGCGCGGCGGTCGGCGAGCCCTACGAAAATCAGCAACCCGCCTACACGCTGGCGATTCGCGATTACGGCATCTACGTGAACGGCCATCCGCTCGATGCGCGCACCGCCAACGTCCCGCCGCGGCCGAAATGGCAAGCGCCCAACCGGATCCCGGACCGTTATTATTTCGTTCTCGGCGATAATCGTAACTATTCGGACGATTCGCACGTATGGGGATTTGTGGATCGTCCCAACTTTGTCGGCCGCGCCTTCATGGTGCTCTGGCCGCTGCGCCGTCTGCACGTGCTGGAGAAATAGCCGTGACTCCCGTCGAGCTGCTGGCCATCGTCGCCGCCATCGCTGGGGCGCGCGTCGTGCTCTCGCTGCGCCCGGTCATCGCCGGTTCGTCGGGGCGCAGCACCGCGATCGCGCGCGAGTTCCTCGACCCGTTCATCATCGCCGGTCTCGCTGCATGGGTTTTGATCACCTTTGTCGCCCGGACGTACTACATCCCATCGGGCTCGATGCTGCCGACGCTTCAGATTCACGACGTCCTGCTCGTCGATAAGTTCGAATACCGCTTTCACCCGCCCAACGAGGGCGACATCGTGGTCTTTCCGCCTCCCGTCCCGACGCCCGACGATTTCATCAAGCGCGTCATCGGCCGCCCGGGCGACCGCCTTCGCATCGCCGGTGGAACGGTCTACTTAAACGGCGTTCCTTTGGTCGAGCACTACACTGCCGAACGCCCGGATTACGCGCTGCAGATTCGCGACTACGGTATTTACGTGAGTTACGGCGACGGCTGGCAACGACTCGATCCCAAGTCGGCAAACGTTCCCCCGGCCTCCAGCTGGACGGCGCCGGATCGCATTCCGCCACACTGCTACATCATGCTGGGCGATAATCGGAACGATTCCGAAGACTCGCATATCTGGGGTTTCGCACAAGACAGCGGGCGATTCGCGGCCGGTCAGCGCGCCGGCGACCGCGGCGGATTTACCGGGCGCGCGTTTCTCATCTTCTGGCCACCGTCGCAAGCGAAGATTCTTTAAGGCGCGCAGCGAAAAGCGCAGCGTGGTCCGCTTCTTGCGATGGCGATCGGTAGCGAACCTGGCCCTGCAGCTCGCCGTACTCGCACTGCTCCTGGCAGCCTTTTTCGTCCGATTTCCGCAGGTCTCCGGACTCTCGATGGAACCCCACATTCGCTCCGGCGAATACGTCCTCATCAACACGTTTGCGTACCGCATCGGTGCGCCGCACCGGGGTGAGATCGTCGCCTTCCATCACGACGGCGGCACCCGCGACGTCTTCATCAAACGCGTGGTCGGGTTGCCCGGCGAGCATATTCGCATCGATCGCGGTCGCGTCTACGTCGACGACCGGGCGCTCGAGGAGCCGTATGTGCGCGATGGCGACGACCGCAGTTTTGCGGACGTCGTCGTACCGCGGGCCTCAGTCTACGTGCTTGGCGACAACCGCGCCAACAGCGAGGACTCGCGAGTCTTCGGTCCGGTATCGGACGACCGCCTTATGGGCCGCGCCGTCGCCGGACTCTGGCCGCCGCACATGCTGGGCGGTTTGTGAGCGGCACTAGATCGAGCGAAGCCTCGCGTGAATTGGAGCGCCAGATTGGCTGGTACCCGGGCCACATGGTCAAGGCGACGCGGCGCATGCGCGAGTACCTGCGCGCGATCGACGTCGTCGTCGAGGTGGTCGACGCGAGAATCCCCCGCAGCGGGCGCAACGCCTTGCTCGACGAGCTGGCCGGGAAGCGGCCGCGCGTGATAGCGCTCACGCGCGAGGATTTAGCCGATCAGGCCGCCACCAAGCGGTGGCTGAAGCATTTCACGGTGTTGGGACGGCAGAGCCTCGCCGTCGATTCGCGCGCGCCGCGCAGCGTCGCGCGGATTGCCGCAGCGATCGCGAGTTCCTCTCCAGGGGGCGCAAAACTAGGCACGGCTCGGGCGATGATCGTCGGCGTCCCAAACTCCGGGAAGTCTACCATCGTCAACTCGCTCTTACGCCGGGCCGCGGCAAAGACGGAGGACCGGGCCGGCGTAACACGGCACTTGCAGTGGTTCCGCCTCAGCGCGAACGTAGAATTAATGGATACGCCGGGAGTGCTTCCGCCAAAGATTTCGAGCACCGCAAGCCAATGGAAGCTTGCGCTGTGCAGAGCAATTCCGCGCGATCTCTACGACCCGCAGGAAGTCGTCAACGTCTTCTACGGCTGGCTGATCGAGCGTTACCCAAAGACCGAGGCGCCCGGACTCGACGAATTTGCGCAACGGCGCGGGTTTCTGAGCCGCGGCGGACGCGTCGATTACAACAACGCCGCCCACGCCTACATCAGCGCCTTCAACGACGGCGCATTTGGGCGAATTTCGCTCGAGGCTCCCGATGACGCCGAAGCAGCGTAAGTTAAAGACCGCGTACGAGCGCGAGCGCCGCCGGCTGCACCGCATGCACCGCTTCGAGAATGCGGCTCGGGCGCAAGGCTTCTCTCTGATCGGCGGCGTCGACGAGGTTGGGCGCGGTCCGCTCGCCGGGCCGGTCGTGGCCGCCTGCGTCGTGGCCGCCGAACCGCTCTTCATCAAAGGCCTCAACGACTCAAAGCAAGTGCGTCCCGAGGCGCGGGTCACCATCGCCGAAATCATCAAGACGCGCGTCGCGGCGTGGGCCGTCGGCAGCGCATGCGTGGCAGAGATCGACCGCCTCAATATCTATTGGGCCAGCGTATTGGCGATGGAGCGCGCCATCGCATCGCTCGCGGCAGCGCCGGAGTATTTGATCACCGATGCCGTACGCATCCGCTCCTTCGCCGGTCCCCAAGAACCGTTGATACACGGCGACGCGCGCTGCGCGGTCGTCGCCGCCGCATCAATTTTGGCAAAGGTGTACCGTGACGCGCTGATGGTCGAGCTCGATCGTGAAGATTCGCGCTACGGCTTCGGGATGCACAAAGGCTATTCGACGCCGCACCACATCGAAGCGTTGCGGATTCACGGCCCGAGCACGCACCACCGGGCAAACTGGGCGCGCGTGCGCGACGCTCAGCTCACCCTTGGGCTCGAATCCGCCGAGGCGCTGGAAGAGTTTGCCGGATAACGGCGCTAAGGGGCGGCGGGCCGAGGACGCCGCGGCCGCATTTCTCACCGAAAGCGGCTACCGCGTGCTGGCGCGCAACGTGCGCGTTCCAGGCGGCGAGATGGATGCCGTCTGTCTCGACGGGCCGACTCTGGTAATCGTCGAAGTCAAAGCGCGTGATTCCCGAGCATTCGGCTCGGCGCTGGGCTCCGTCGACGCGCGCAAGCGCACGACGCTACGCCGCGCCGCGGCCGATTACGCCCAGATCGTGGCGCCCGGCGCGAAAATCCGCTTCGACGTCGTTACGCTCGACGGCCGACGCATAACTTTGCACCGAAACGCCTTCTAACGGTGCGTCGAACGTAGTGCCCGCGCAAACCTCCGGCGCCAATCCGGAACTCCGCAGGACCGTTACGCCGTGGGGCTCCTTCTCTTGGGGTTACTCCGACGTCGGCGCGGACATTTTCGTGGGGCTGGGCTTAGTGCTGGGAGCAGCCGCCGGCGCTTCCAATGTGGCCTTCCTCTTTGCCGGCGTCGTGTACGTCTGCATCGGCCTCGCCTACACGGAGCTCGCCGCCACCTATCCGGTTGCCGGCGGCGGCCAATACTTCGTCATGCGCGGCCTCGGCGACGTCTTCGGCTTTCTTGCCGGATGGGCCGTCCTGCTCGACTTCACCATCGACGTCACGCTGTTTGCGTGGACGTCGGTCGACTACACCAGCCAGCTCGTTCCAGCCCTCACCAACTCGTCCCATCCGTGGCTGCATTTCCTCGTGGTTTTGGGGCTCGTCCTCGGACTCTGCGCGCTCAACGTCGTCGGCGTGCGCGAGAGCACCACGTTCAACGGCATCGTCTCGGCGCTCGACGTCCTCAGCGAATCGGCCATTCTCTGCCTCGGGTTTTTGTTTGCCTTCCATCCGCAGCTGTTGATCCACACGATGCAGTTCAGCTGGCCTTCACCATACCAGCTGATGCTGGGCACGTCGCTGGCAATCATCTCGTTCGTCGGTTTGGAGTCGATCTCGCAGGCCGCCCAAGAAACGCAGCGCCCCGCGTCGATCATCCCGCGCACCTCGGTAGCGCTAATCCTAACGATCCTTATCTTCGCGTTGGCCTACTCGAACTTGGCGCTCGGTATGCAGCCGTGGCATCCGATCGTCAATGCGGCCGGCCATACAATGCAGTTCTGGCAGATCTTCCCGAACAATCCCGATAATCAAGGTAAGGCCGTAGCGCTGCTCGCCGAGCAAGTCCCTTACTATGGCGCCTTCGCCGCGCTCTACGTGCCGATACTCGGCGCCGTACTGCTGCTCATTTCCTCGAACTCGGGAGTCTTTGGCAGCTCGCGCATCGCCTATGCCATGAGCACCAGCAACCTCCTGCCCTCGATCTTCCAGCGGGTCCACGCTAAGTTCCGGACGCCGATGATTTCGATCGTGTTCTTCTCCACCATCGCCATCGTCGAGTTGATTTTCGCCGCCGCACCGGCACTCTTTCCGGCCGTCGCCCACCTCTACTCGCAGTTCTTCCGCGGCGAAAACGGGCTAGAGTTTCTAGCCGACCTCTATGCGTTCGGTGCGGCGACCAGCTATTCGTTCGTCTTTCTCGCGCTGATCGGGCTGCGTCTCACCGATCCGCTGAGCCCGCGCAAATTCAAGATCCCACTCAACTTTCCGCTACAGTTTCGCGGCGAACGCGTCGAGTTTCCGGTCATCGCGGTTATCGGCTTCCTGGGCATCTTCTCGATCTTGATGTTCACCATCCGGACGCACGCGCTTGGGCGGATTTTCGGCCCCAGCTGGCTGGTGGTGGGTTTCATTCTGTACCTGATCTATCGCCGCCATCGCCGCCTGCCGCTCTTGGGCTCGCAGCCGCGCAACTGGCGAAAGGCGCAAAAAGAGATCCTCCAGCGCGCCGGCGAGCTCGAGCTCATGGATGAATACGTCGCCAACATCAAGGCCAGCGAGGCGCGTCGCGCCGGAACGAGCCCATAACGGTGCTGTTAGTACGCACGCTTATTGCGGCCGCCATGATCGCGCTTGGATGCATCATCCTCTCGCAGATGCTACGCGCGGCCCCGGCCGGCGGCTTTGCGATTCTCCCCGGCGTCGTACTCGGCGTCGCGATGGTGGCGCTCGGCGCTCATCGCCTGATGCTGATTCTTCGCGTCCGGAGAATGCCGTGATCGAAGCCGCAAATCCGGTTCAAGTCACGGTAGCCGGAGCGATCTGCGCGCTGCTTATTGCCGCTACGATCGGCTACACGCTTTATTGGATGCTGCATCCCGCGCCTTCGTACGTGGAACGCATTGCGGAACGAGCGGAGAGCGACCTCGAGCGGATGGTCGGCAGCTTGGTGGTCGTGTTCTCGCCTGAGATCGCGTCCGCGCATATGATGGCACTGGCCGCACGTCTTGCCCGCGGCGAGCGTTCCGAACTGTTGGCCGTGTACGTGATCGAGGTCCCGTACACGCTGCCCCCGGATGCCGAGATGCCGCTCGAGGAGCGCTCCGCACTCGACGCGCTCGGCGCTGCCGAGACCATCGCAAATAAAAATAACGTTACAATTCGAACGGAACTCATCAAAACGCGTTCGACCAAACAGGCGGTCCTCGATGTCGCCAAGCGGGTGAAGGCGCACCTCATAATTCTCGGTTCGTTCCGCGAAGGAAAGTACAGCGGCGCACCCCTTGGACGCACCATCGAAGAGATCGCTGCCGATGCAAAATGCGATGTCCTCATCGGCGTCGAAGGCAAACACGGCACGCTGCTCGCCGACGAGAGCGTGCCTCTCAGTTCGCAACCGGTTTAATATCGAGGAGAAACCCGCGTGATCTTCAAAAGCCCGTCGTCACTTGGCGTGCCGTTGCTCGCCGCCGCCTTAATGGCTGCCGTTTCGTCGCCGCCGGTACGCGCCGACAACTCCGCACCGGCAATCGTGGCATTCGACAAAATGTTTGCCGGGGTCAACGACTACACGGCCGTCTTGCACGTCCACGAAGCAAAGGGAACGCAATCGCAAGACCGCGTCTATCAGTACGACTTCATGAAGCCGCATTACGTCAAGACGTTGATTCTCGAAGGCGACGGCAAGGGTTCGGGTGGCGTCTGGGTGGGCGGCGACGAAGTCAGCGGGCACCAGGGCGGACTCTTCTCCGGCATTCACCTCAAGGTGAGCATTCACGATCCGCGCGCGGTCTCGCTGCGCGGCGTAACGATTCCCGACGGTTTGATGCAGCGCATCGTCGACGTGTACGGTTCCACGCCCGGAAAGCTTACGCAGACCGACGGCGGCAAAGTCAACGGTGCCGAAACCGATCGCCTCGAGCTCAAAGCCTCCGACCCCAACGCGAACAATGGGATCACCGACCAAATTCTCTATCTTTCGAAAGAGACGCATTGGCCGGTCCGTCAGGTGATGTACTCGGGCTCGCAGATCGTCCTCGACGAAACGATCAACGACGTCAAAGTCAACACCGGCTTAACCCAAAAAGATTTCCCGTTCTAACGTCATCCCGGCGTTATCGCGATAGATAGCGCTTTCGCAACTCGTCGAGGACGACGGCGGCCAAGATAACGGCTCCGAGCAGCACTTTCTGCAAATACGAATCGACGTTGAGTAGGTTCATCGCGTTGTAGAGAACGCCGATGAGGAGCGCACCGAAGAAGGTGCCGACGATGCTGCCGCGGCCGCCTGTGAGGCTCGTTCCGCCGACTACGACGGCTGCGATCGATTCGAGCAGCTCGTCGCCGGTGCCGGTTTGCGGAGATCCGGAAGAAAAGAGCGCCATATACAGAAATCCAACGATCGCCGCGCAGACGCCGCTGATCACGTAGACCAGCGTCTTAACGCGGCCGACGTTGATGCCGGCTAGCCGCGCCGCCTCTTCGTTGCCGCCGATGGCAAAGACGTAGCGCCCGAACCGCGTTCGCTGCAGCAGCACCGAGGCCGCCACAATTACAACCAGCATCCAAACGACGGGAATCGGAATGCTCGGAAGATGCGCCGCCGCGGTGACCGAGCCCAAAAACGACCCGATTCCCGTATTCTGAAAGTCGCTGCTCTGCAGCGCAACCGGACGCCCGTGCGAGAGAATGAACGACGCGCCCAGCGCCATTTCCAGCATCGCAAGCGTGGTAATAAACGGCGGCAGATTGAGTTTGACGACCGGCAGCGCGTTGACCCATCCGGCGAGCGCGCCGACTGCGACGGCAACCAGCAGCGTCGCAGCGATGAGCGGAAAACCGCTAAGGTGCATCGAGTTGGCAAACAGCGCGGCGACGACTCCGGTGAGCGCTACGAGCGAGCCGACCGAGAGATCGATACCCGATGTGATAATGACGAACGTCTGCCCGACGCCGAGAATGCAATTGTACGTAATTTGGCGCAGCACGCGCACGAGATTGCTGGGTGCAAGAAACAGACCGTGCGAGGCGACGTCGACGATTACCACCAAGGCGATCAGAACCGCCGCCGCGCCGGCGATGCGCAGGATGTAGGCAACGCGATCGTTCTTGTTCACGCCGCAGCTCCGGTCGCTATGGCAATGACCTTATCGGGGGTCGCCTCGGTGCGGTCGAACTCCGCTGCGATCAGTCCGCCACGCACGACCAGGATGCGGTGCGACATCCCGAGCACTTCGGGCAAATCGCTCGATACCATCACGATCGACGCTCCGCGCGCGGCTAAATCGCACATAATCCGGTAAATTTCCGCCTTTGCCCCCACGTCGATGCCGCGCGTCGGCTCGTCAAAAAGAAAGACGCGGGCATTCCCGAGAAGCCATTTCGCCAAGACAACCTTCTGCTGCGTTCCCCCGGAGAGATTTCGAACCAGTTGCTCGGTACCCGGCGTGCGAATCGCCAACTCGTCGATCATCCGCGTCGTCGCCGTCTTCTCGCGCGCCACGTCGATCAGCAGATCGCGGTCGATAAAGTCGGGGAGATGCGCGAGCGTCACGTTCTCGCGCACCGCCATGCCCAAGACCAGCCCTTGCGTCTTGCGGTCTTCCGTGATGAAGGCGATGCCGGCCGTTATGGCATCCCCAATGCGTCCGGGCGCAATAATCTTGCCGTCGACGCTCACGTCGCCGCTGCGCGGCACGTCGGCACCGGCGATTAGGCGCACGGTTTCGGTCCGACCGGCTCCGATCAAACCCGCCAAACCGACGATCTCCCCGGCACGCACCGCAAACGAGACGCCGTTGACTGCCGGTGGCCGCAGAAGGCCGCGCACCTCGAGACGCACGGGCGCGCCTGGCGGCAGCTTCGGCAGTTGCGGAAAGTGCGATTCGAGCCGGCGACCCACCATCGCGGCGATGATATCGTCGGGTGGGAAATCCGCACCCTTGCGCGTTTCGACAACCTTGCCGTCACGCATTACCGTTACGCGATCGGCGATGCGCGCCAGCTCTTCCATGCGATGCGAGATATAGACGATGCCGGTCTTAGCCTCGCGCAGACGCCCGATGATCGCGAAGAGGCGCTCGATCTCGCGATCCGAGAGCGCGGCCGTCGGTTCGTCCATCACGATGATCCGGGCCGCGCGGCCCAATGCCTTAGCGATTTCAACCGATTGCTGCTGTCCGACCGAAAGATGCGAGACCGGAACGTCCAGCGGCAAGTCCACGCCCAGTTCGCGCAGCGCCGCTTCAGCGCGGCCCCGCACCGCGGCATCGTCGATCAAACCCGCCCGGGTCGGCTCGGATCCCAGCGCAAAATTGGCCGGCGCGGTCAGCTGCGGCACCAGCGTAAACTCTTGGTAAATCATGCCGATGCCGAGGCGCTGCGCTTCTTGCGGCGACGAAATCTGCACGGGCGTGCCGTCGATCAGAATCTCTCCTTCGTCGGCCGCTTGCGCGCCGGCGAGGATCTTCATGAGCGTCGACTTACCTGCGCCGTTTTCCCCCACTAGAACGAGGACTTCGCCGGCATCGAGCGTCAGCGACACGTCCGAGAGGGCGCGCACACCGGGAAAACTCTTCCCGATGCCGCGCATTTCCAGCAGCGGAATTACGGTTCTCGCTTGGCGTCGGCCGCCGTGTAGGTACCGACCGGAATCTTCACCAGCGCCTGCGGTTTTTGACCGTCGAAATAGGCGTGGATCACGTCGACGGTCGTCGCACCGATCTTAGCCGGAAATTGAATCGCGTCGCCGTACATCTCGCCGGCGGCGATTGCCTTGCGCGCTTCCGGCGTCGCGTCGTATCCTACGATCGCAACTTTGCCGGTCATTCCGGCGGCCTTTACGGCCGCAAGCGCACCAAGCGCCGAATCGTCGTTGATGCCAAAGATGCCCTTGAGATCGCGATGCGCCTGCAAGACGTCGCCGGTGTCGCTGTTCGCCTTGTCACGCGTTCCACCGGAATCGACGTCGGCGACGATCTTTACCGCCGGGCAAATCCGAGCGATGGCAGCTTTGAAACCTCTGACCCGGTCTTGCACGCTGGTTACTTCCGGCTCGTTGACGATGGCGATGCTGCCCTCGTTGTGCACGGCCGCGCAGATCAGCTTGCCCGCGGCAGCGCCGCCCTGAACGTTGTCGCTGGCGATATGGGAGACCACGTTGCCCTGCTTGCTGGTGCTTGCGATGTCGGCGGTAAAGACGGGGATGTTAGCGTTATTTGCCTCGGCAATTGCGCTGCCGATGGCTTGCGAGTCGTAGGGCGTTAAGACTACGGCATCAACGTGCTTGGAAATAAAGTCCTCGACTTGACTCTGCTGCTTCGCGTTGTCGCGGCTGGCGTCGACGACGGTTAGCGCATAGCCGTATTTCGCCGCTTCGGAACGCATCCCGGATTCCATATCCTGATAAAACTGCGCTTCTCGGTTTTGGATCGAGACGCCGATCGTCTTTTGCCCCGAAGGCGCCCCGCTCGCTCCCGGTGATGCACTCGATTGGGAACCCCCGTGCGAGCAGGCGGCCAGCGCGATGGAAACGGCAATAAAACCGATGCGAGCGAGCGCTTTTTTCAATCCAAATCTCCTCCGGTGGGGCAATCGATTGGCGGGGGTTTGGGCGCGGACCGAAGCCTGGCCTGTTTCCTCACTGTCCACAGCCTGGGACGTTTGTCTTGTGCAATCTGTGGAAAAACCGCCGTTTTGCGGGTCAAAAGGCTATTTTTTTGTTAATTCGTGGTCAGTTTCCAGCCAATAATCGGCCAGCGGCGTGCGGGCAAAGGCGTGCGGCGACATGCCATGCGGATTGCGGTCAAGCCACCCCGCGGCGCGCATCGCGAGGTATTCGAAGTCGTGATACTGCCCCGGCCCCCGCTGACGGCGCATGATGGCAATGGCCGGAGAGACCTGCTTCCAGCAGTGAACGATAAGCTTTGCAAAGAGATCCATAAAGGTGTCTTCAGATACCAGACCGCGTTTGACGAGCGTTCCCATCTCGTTAAGCCAGTTGCACGCGATCATCTCGGGATGCCCCACGGGATCGACAAAGCCGATCGCTTCCAGCTCGCCGCGATACTCGGAGTCTTCCAACCGCTTGGGCAGCGCTTCTTGGATGTAGGTTAGCGCGGCTTGGAGTTCCGGCGCGCGAAAGTCACGCTCGAGCGAAAGCAATGCCTGCAACTGGTTACCGGCGCGGATGTGCCGCAGCTGAATAAGCGCCGCCCAAACACTGGCGACGACGATAACGAGCGTCCCGACTTGCGCCCAGGCCGATATCGCGTCAGCGCCCATCGAAGGCGCTTTCTTGGCTCGCTCTCCCCACCCCTAGACATTCGGTGTCAGATGCGCAGAGGAGCGCGGTAATGCTCTCGCTCGCCTATTCAGCTGCGATGCTCGGCATCGAGGGCTATGTCGTGCGCGTCGAAGCCGATAGCGCCGCCGGAACGCCGCACTTTGCGATCATCGGACTTCCCGACCGGGCCCTGGGGGAAGCGCGCGAACGCGTGCGCGCGGCGATAATCAACTCCGGCTTCGCCTATCCCGCCGGAAAGCTGCTCGTCAATCTCGCGCCGGCCGACGTACGTAAAGCCGGACCGGCATTCGACCTGGCCATCGCGCTGGCGCTCATCGGCATCGACGAACAGATCGACCGCCTCGCCTTGCAGCAGTTCATCGCGCTTGGCGAGTTGGCACTGGACGGCAAACTGCGCCCGGTGAGCGGCATCCTGCCAATGGTACTCGGCGCGCGCGAAGCGGGCTTTACTAAACTCATCGTACCGTCGCTCAACGCCGACGAGGCCGCGCTGGTCGGAGGCATCGAACTTTATGCCGTCGATTCGCTGCAGGCGGCGATCGCAGTGATCGTCGGACACGGCGCGAAATGGCGCCGCCGCTGCACCGAGCCGGCGCTCGAGCCCGCCGACGACCTCGTTCACGGCGACCTAGCCGACGTGCGCGGCCAACTCGCCGCAAAGCGCGCGCTGGAAATCGCCGCGGCCGGCGGCCACAACCTGTTGCTCGTCGGGCCGCCCGGATGCGGCAAAACGATGCTGGCGCGGCGCCTTCCCTCGATTCTCCCGGCGATGTCGCTGCACGAAGCGCTTGAAGTAACGAAGATCTACAGCGTAGCCGGATTGCTGGTCGGTCGCGCCGGCGTCGTGCGCGCGCGGCCCTTTCGCTTTCCGCACCACACGATCAGTCAGACGGCGCTGGTTGGCGGCGGCTCGTTCGTCAAACCGGGGGAGATCTCGCTCGCGCATCATGGTGTTCTCTTTCTCGACGAACTTCCGGAGTTTAACCGCAGTTCGATCGAGGTTATGCGCCAGCCGCTCGAAGAGGGGACGGTTACCATCGCGCGCGCATCCGGCACGTTTACCTACCCGGCCCGCTTTCAACTCGTCGCGTCGATGAATCCGTGCCCCTGCGGCTATCGTGGCACGCGCACCGTGGAGTGTCGCTGCGACGACGCGACGGTCGCCAAGTACGTCAGCAAACTTTCCGGGCCGCTGCTCGACCGGATCGACTTACAGATCGAGATCGCCCGCGTGCCGTTCGACGATATGGTGCGGTACGAGGGCGCCGAACGTTCGGCGAAAATCCGCAGCCGCGTCGTCGCCGCGCGGAACCGGCAGCGCAAACGCTTTGCCGGCGCGACGCCGCTCTCGAACGCCGGCATTCCGGCCAATGCGATGCGGCGCTACTGCGCGCTCGATGACGTTGCGCTCCGGCTTCTGGCGCATGCCAGCGCGAAGCGCCAGTTCTCAGCGCGCGCGCTCGACCGCATCGCTCGCGTCGCCCGCACGATCGCCGATCTCGCCGGCGACGACGCGATCGCCGCACAGCACGTCGCCGAAGCGATCCAATATCGCAGTCTGGAGCGGCTGGGCGCCGCGGCCTGAAGGCCGCGACGGCACACGCAGGCAAAAAATACAGCGTGCGATACGCTGCTATTATCGGCGCGACATGTCTTGCGTTTGCGCTTCCCACCGTTGCGCCGGGAGCTTCAATGGGGCCGGCCGGACTGGTCGATACGTTCGTCGGAACTTCCGGCACGACGATCGGCGGCCCGATCGATACCTTTCCCGGCGCCGACCTACCATTTGGGATGGTTCAGTGGAGCCCGGACACGCCGGCGCAGAATGCCGGCGGCGGCTACGATTACGGCGACCACGACATCACCGGCTTTAGCTTGACCCACCTCAGCGGCCCCGGATGCAGCGTTTTCGGCGACTTTGCCGTCTTGCCGGTGATCGGCACGCTTCCAAACGACCCTTCGACCTTGCGTCAGACTTTCTCGCACGCCAACGAGGAGAGCGCGCCCGGGTGGTACGCCGTCTCGCTCGGTAATCCGGGGATACGCACCGAGTTGACGGTCACCCGCCGAACGGGTCTCGCTCGCTTTACCTTCCCGGCGACGCCGGAAGCAAATCTGCTGCTCAACGCCGCCTCGAACCAAGCCGGCGTCACCGCCGCGCAAGTGAAGGTCAGTTGGCCGAACGAGATCTCGGGAACCGCATCGAGCGGCTTCTTCTGCGGCATGCCCGATCGCTATACCGTGCACTTCGTGGCTCGCTTCGATCGCTCGTTCACCGGCGCCGGCGTCTGGAACGATGGGCGGGACGCCTGGGTGCGCTTCGACGCGACGCGCAACCGGCAAGTCGTCATGAAGGTCGGCCTTTCGTTCGTCGACGATGCCGGGGCGCGGGCCAATCTCGCGGCCGAAGCGACGAGTTGGAATCCGATCGTCGTACGCAATCATGCCACCGAGATGTGGAGCGGCATGCTGGCGCGCATCGCCGTAACCGGCGGAACGACGCCACAGCGCCGTACTTTTTACACTGCCTTCTATCACACGCTACTTCATCCCAATGTAATCAGTGACGCAACCGGCCAGTATCGCGGCTTCGACCAACGCATCCATCACGTCGTGCCCGGACACGACGAATACGCGAACTACTCCGACTGGGACGTCTATCGCACCGAAATTCCGTTGCTCGCGCTCGTCGTTCCGGGGGAGACGAGTGACATGATGCAGTCGCTGGTCGACGCCGCGCGTCAAGGCGGCGGCTGGCTTCCGCGCTGGGCGCTGGTTAACGGACCGACCAGCGTCATGGGCGGCGACTCGATCGATCCGGTGATTGCCGGCGGCTATGCCTTCGGTGCGCGAGACTTCGATACGCGCGGCGCGCTGGCTGCAATGGTACAGGGCGCTTCGAGAACTTCGGGGCCGCCGGGGCAAGGCTGGTACGTTCCACGATGGGAGCTCAACGACGATTACCTGCGCAGAGGCTTCATCGTCAACACGCATACGACGTCGGTATCGCCGGTGCCAAACGGAGCCTCGGAAACGTTGGAGTATGCTCTCGACGATTTCTCAATCGCTCGCCTCGCCTATGCGTTGCATTCCAATCAAACCTACGACGCATTTATGCGGCGCTCGTCGAACTGGGCGACGCTGTTCGATAGCGCGAGCGGGTGGATCGCGCCGCGCGATGCCGATGGCGCCTTCATGCAGGCGCCGATCACCGAAAACGGCCAGAGCGGCTTTCAAGAAGGCAACGCCGCGCAGTATACGTGGATGGTTCCGCAAGATTTGCGCGATTTAATTGGGGCAATGGGCGGCCGGGCCGCCGGCTCGGCCAAGCTCGACGAATTCTTCACGCAGCTCGACGCCGGACAGGACCATCCTTACGCGTGGCTCGGTAACGAGCCGAGCCTCGGGGCGCCGTGGGTTTATCTCACCGCGGGAGCGCCATGGCGAGCGCAAGATATCGTGCGCCGCGCGCTTACCACGCTCTACGGCGACACGCCTGACGGTCTGCCGGGCAATGACGACCTCGGCACGATGAGCGCCTGGTATCTGTGGTGCGCGATCGGACTCTACCCGCAGAACCCGGCAGTTCGTTTTCTTGACGTCGGCGCGCCGCTCTTTACCTCGGTGACGCTGCGCGCGCCGAACGGACCGACGATCGTCATTCGCGCGCCGCAGGCGTCAACGGACCGTCCGTACGTGCAGGCGCTCCAAGTGAACGGCCGTTCGACCAACGCAACGTGGCTGTCGTTGCCGATGCACGGCACGCAGCGCCTCGATTTCGAACTCGGGGCGGCGCCGAATCGCCGCTGGGGCGGCAGCAGCAACGACGCACCGCCCTCCTACGCATCGACGCACATCGTACTCCCGCCCGCGACGTCTGCGGTATTGGCGGCCGGCAGCACGAGCGTCTCGGAAGCACAATCCTCGAGCGCATCGTTTACCGTTTCTAATCGAGACGGCGCCATGCCGGTAGCAATAACGTGGAACGCGACGGCACCGCGAGGCATCCATCTCGAACCCGAACGCGGACGCGTCGCGCTGGCCGCACACGCGATAGAAGAGGTGCATCTGCGGCTGTCCGCCGACGCCTCGGAGGCGGCCGGTTATCGAGGCGTTCGCATCGACGCCGTCGCCACCGACAGCAACGC
>Ga0265338_10000158_pt1 | contig 123828 bp, 99 predicted proteins | sample 42126metaG_FD_193579 | JGI IMG/M metagenome (GOLD analysis project Ga0265338, IMG submission 193579) | Rhizosphere microbial communities from Carex aquatilis grown in University of Washington, Seatle, WA, United States - 4-21-26 metaG | ecosystem: Host-associated > Plants > Roots > Rhizosphere...
CCGCCGGCAAAATCAACAACTACGTCGGCGTCCGGCGCGATGTGACCCGCGAGGTTGCGCTCGAAACCCAGCTTCGCCAGGCGCAAAAAATGGAGGCCATCGGGCAGCTGGCGGGTGGCATTGCGCATGATTTTAACAATCTCCTGACCGCCATTCATGGCAACGCCGCGCATTTGCTCGAGGAACAGCTGGAGCGGAGCGAGGCGTTGGAATGTTCCCAGCAGATCCTCAAGGCCGCCGAACGCGCCGCCACCCTGACCCGCCAGTTGCTCATGTTCAGCCGGAAACAAATCATGCAACCGGTCAATGTGGATTTGAACGACGTGGTGGCGCAAACCGCCAAATTACTCCAGCGCATTCTCGGTGAAGACATCTCCCTGGCGTCCGCCTATGCGCCAAATCTGCCGGTGGTCCACGCGGATGCAGGCATGATCGAACAGATTCTTCTCAATCTGGCCATCAATTCCCGCGATGCCATGCCCGAGGGTGGAAATCTCATGATCGCGACGGGGACCGAGGTGCTGGACGAAAAGCAGGCCGCCCAAAATGCCGGCGCCGGGCCGGGCCGGTATGTGCGCCTCACCATTACGGACACCGGTTGTGGCATCCCGGCCGAACATCTACCGCGCATCTTTGAGCCGTTTTTTACCACCAAGGAAGTGGGCAAGGGCACCGGCCTGGGTCTGGCCACGGTTTATGGCATCATCCAGCAACACCACGGCTGGATCAACGTGACCAGTGAAGTCAACGAAGGCACCACATTCCGCATTTTTTTCCCGGCGGCGACCGGCGAAAAACCGGTGGAAGCGGCGGCGCCGGAATATTCCCAGCTTCCCCGCGGCACGGAAAACATTCTGGTCGTCGAAGACGAAGCCATTGTGCGGCTCATTGTCGGCAACATGCTCCAACGGTTTGGCTATACCGTCTGGCTGGCCGAATCCGGGGCGGATGCGCTCATTATCTGGCAAAAGCACCGGGACCGGATTCAATTGTTGCTGACGGACATCGTCATGCCGGACGGTCTGACGGGACATGAACTGGCCCGCCGTTTGCAGGTCGAAAACCCCCGGCTTAAAATCATCTACACCAGTGGCTACAGCGGTGACATGGGAAGCCGGCATTCAACACTGGTTGAAGGCGTCAACTTTCTCCAAAAACCTTATGCGCCCCGCAAACTGGCTGAAATTTTAAGGAAAAATCTGGATCAGAAGTAGTGCCGTTGCCGGAAGGTCGTCATGAATCTTCTGCCGATTCGATGACGCTGACGAATGTGGTCAGTTCGTTGTCGCCAAAAACCGAACGCCACCGGCCGCCGTCGTCCTGCCGGGCGAGGCATCTAAAGTTTTCACACTGAACCCAAACCGGCTTGCTGCGTGGCGGCGGGGTTCCGTTGATGCGGTCTGCTACTGGTAATGCATTGTCACTCATGCCTGTTCAACATCGGTCAAAAACGCCTTTGGGTTAACCTTTTTGTAACCGAAAGGCCGAAATGCGGGATCAGCCTCACACTACTGTCGGGATTTGTTTAAACGGGCGGTTCAAACCGTCCCCGACATGAGGCGCCGGCCATGGGCGGGAACATTGGCAGAAGACGGTTTCGGCGTCTGTCTGCCTGCCAAAAAATCACGAAAGCATTCCGGGCAGACGCCATGCGTGGCTTTGATCAGCATCTGTCTGGAGAAATTTTGCATCGTCAGCAAGGCGTCTTCCACATGCACCCATTGATTGGGCCCCAGAGGGATTCTCCGGCACCAGGCGCATATTTTCAATGCCCCGTCACCGCGGATGGACGGGTGTTTTGATATTGGGTTAATCGGTCGCCGGTCGGTCGCGATGGCAGCGTTGGCGGCAGCCCGCCGGTTGTGGGTTTCTTTCATCTGATTTATTCGTCAGGGTTACTAACGGTCGATAAGTGCAAAAACTGAAGCAATTTCGCTTGAAAATAATCCGAATCATCGCTCAAGTCTCCGCCTTTTGTGCCGATGCGTGGGACAGTTCGCACGCAGCTTACATCGACAATGGGTTCAAACGGGTTAGCTTTAAGGCGGATTCCGCCAGTCGTGTTCAATGGCGGCCCATCCGCCGGTTTGCAATAAATGCCACTTACTCGACAATTTAGGTTGAGCAAGATCCACACCCTGTCACGATCCTACCCGTCATGCGGGCGCTGGTTCCGTCGAACGCTCAAATGAGCGGCGGAACAATTACCGGGGGGCCTGTATCCGGTCAGCCCGCCGGTCCAAAAATGAAGATCCGAACCAAATTATTGCTTGTGCTGGCCGGCGTGGTGTTGCTGGTGGTGGCAAAAAGTTTGGTCGATTTGCGCTATGCATCGGAAACCCAGGCGAACATTGACAAGCTGGCCAATGTCATCGTTTCGGGATCGTCCGCCGGCCATGGCATGCTGGATGCCCTTTCGGAACTGGAAGCCTGCATGGCGGCCGAAAGCGACGAGCCCGGGCCCGCCCATGCGATCCAAATCCGCGACCAGGGTGAACAGTCGTTTCAGGAATTCCACCGCTATCTGAATGATGCCGCCCGGATCACCCGGGCCGGAGTGGAAAACCTTTCGCCGGATCAAACCGCTGGCCGGAAAGTTTCCGGGCCTGGACAATTTGACGCGCTGAAGAACATCGAAGTCACGCTCAGCACGGTTGAGCGCAAATGGCAGGATTACACCAATTGCCTGGCGACCTCGCCCGCCCAGGCCCGATCCATCCGCGACAATCTTCTGCTGCCGATGCTGAATGAAGAACTCCGGCCCGCGTTAACTGACTATTGCCAGGGATTGGAGGACGAATCCATTCATCAGGTCCAGCGCGTGCTCCAAAATTTCCACCATTCAAACCAGATCATGCTCGTGCTGGCGTTGCTGGTGGCCCTGGCCTTTCTGGTGGCCGGCGGTTTGCTCGTCAAATTGATATTGGAACCGGTGGAGCAACTTGCCCGCGCTGCCCGGGACGTGGCCGCGGGGAACCGCCAATGCCGACTGCCAATCAAATCATCGGACGAATTCGCCGAGATGGCCGGGGCCTTCAATCACATGCTGGATGTGCTGCAAACGACCACCATTTCCCGCGATGAAATGGAAAAGACCGTGTGGCAACGCACGCGGGAGCTGGAAAGCGAAATCAAGGTGCGACATGCCGTCGAGGCGGAACTGCGTGCCGGCGAAAAATACCTGGCGATCATTCTCAACTCCATCGGTGACGGCGTGCTGGTCACCAACGCCGAGGGGCGGGTGCTCCGCATGAATCCCCTGGCCGAGCAAATGACCGGGTGGAAGATTGTGGAAGCCGTCGGCCGGCCGGCCGGCGACGTTTTCCGGCTCCTCAATGAACAGACGCGCCAACCGTTGCGGTTGCCCGTGGCTGAGGTCATCGCCGAAGGCAAGGCTGTGGATCTGGCCGGCCACGCTATCCTGATTGACCGGGCGGGTGGCGAACATCCCATCGCGGATAGTTGCGCGCCGATCCGGGATTTGGAAGGCATGGTCCTGGGTGCGGTCCTGGTTTTTCGAGACGTCACCGAGGAACGGCAGGCTGCGGAACAGATCATCAAACTGAACCGGGAACTCGAACAGCGTGTCATCACCCGCACGGCGGAACTTCACGAAAGCAACCGCCGCCACCGCACCTTGCTGGCCAATTTGCAGGGCATGGCGTATCGCTGCAGCAATGACCGGAACTGGACCACGGAATTCGCGAGTGAAGGCTGCCGGGAACTCCTCGGGGTTGAGCCGGAAGACTTGACGGCCGGACGCATTTGTTACAGCCACCTGATTCATCCGGAAGACCGGGAACGGGTTTGGAATGAAGTGCAATTGGCCGTCGGAAAACAAAGCGCCTTCACCTTGGAATACCGAGTTCAACATGCCGGCGGTTCCTGGCGTTCCGTCCTGGAACAGGGGCGGCCCGTGCTGGACGGCGAAGGACAGGTCCTCGCCTTGGAAGGGTACATTGCGGACATGACCCATCGGGTGCACGCCGAGCGCGAACGCCGGACGTTGGAGGATCAATTGCGACGGGCACAGAAAATGGAAGCCATCGGCACCCTGGCCGGCGGTGTCGCGCACGATTTCAATAATGTTCTGGCCGCCATTCTGGGAAGCGCGGAGTTGATCAAAATGGACCTGGCCTCCGACCATCCCGCCCGGGAATTTCTGGACCAGATTTTCCTGGCGGGAAAACGCGCCCGGGAGGTGGTCCAGCAAATTCTCACCTTCAGCCAGCGGCGGGAAAGCGAACGCAGCTTGATTCGTTTGCAACCGATGGTGAAGGAATGCGTGAAACTGCTGCGCTCCACCATTCCTCCGATGGTGGACGTTTCCTGCCGCGTTGATCCGGCCTGTGCACCGGTGCTGGCCGATCCAACCCAGATCCATCAGGTCATCATGAATCTATGCACGAATTCCTGGCAGGCCCTGCCGGAAAACAAAGGGTTCATCAAGGTGAGTCTGGAAATGTGCGAGGTCGATGAAACGGTGATGGCGGTTCATCCCGGTTTTTCCGCCGGCCCCGCGGTGCGGCTTTCCGTTTGCGACAACGGCAGCGGCATGGACAAGGCGACGCAGGACCGGATTTTCGAGCCGTTCTTCACCACCAAACCGGTCGGAGAAGGAAGCGGTTTGGGTCTCTCCGTCGTCCACGGCATTGTGAAGGCCCATCAGGGTGTCATTACCGTGGATAGCGAGCCGGGCAAAGGAACGACGATTCACGTTTACCTGCCGCCGCAGGCGGCGGAAGAACAGGAAAACGTGCCGGAACCTCAAACCGTCGTTCTCGGAAACAATGAACGCATCCTGTTTGTGGATGACGATGAATTTGCCGGCCGCACGATGGAACGGGTGCTCAAACGGTTTGGTTATCAGGTCCGATGGTTCAAGCACCCGGAGGAAGCCCTCGCGCATTTTCGGGCCAGCCCGGCGGATTGCGATCTGGTCATCACCGATCTGGCCATGCCGGACATGACCGGAGACCAGCTGGCGGTGGCCTTGTTGCGCATCCGTCCGGATCTTCCCATTTTGATCACCACCGGTTTGATTGATCCCGCCGTTTTGAAACAAGCCCGTGAAATTGGTGTTTGCAGTGTGCTGTTAAAACCGGTCAGCGCCGCCGCCCTCGGACGCGAAATCGCCCAACGACTCGCGGAACGGGGCGGAAAAAAACCAGACGCGGTGTGACCACCGACCTCTAAGCCGCTTTGGAAAGTGTGTGGTTTTCCAGATGCACGAGAGCGTTGACATCCAGAATCAAACCCACCCGCCCGTCCCCCAGGATGGCCGCGCCCGCCAGGGCCCGGTTTTTATGGATCATCATGTCATTGAGATTTTTGATGACCACTTCCTGTTTGTGAAGCAAACCGTCCACCTGCAGGCAGCGCAGGCTGGTCCCGGATTGCACCACCACGACGATGCCCTCCGTCGCGTCCTTGGATTTTGGCCGGACCCCAAACAGTTCGTGCAGTTGGAGCAGGGGAATCAGGCGGCCGCGAACATTGACAACCTCCGCCCGGCCCTGGACCTTTGAAATCATTTCCGCCCGGGGCCGGAACGACTCGCGCACCGACAGCGTGGGGATGATGTAACGTTCCTCGCCGACCTTGACGATGAGGCCGTCAATGATGGCCAGGGTCAGCGGCAGCGTGATCTTGAACAATGTGCCCTGTCCCGATCGCGAAGAAATGTCCACGCGTCCGCGCAGGCGTTCAATGTTGCGGCGCACCACGTCCAGCCCGACCCCGCGGCCGGAAAGGTCGGTGACTTTTTCCGCCGTGGAAAAGCCGGCGCCAAAAATGAATCCAAAAATCTCCTCGTCCGTGTGGTTTGCCCCGGCGGCGGTCAGGCCCCGCTCAATGGCTTTCTGCAGGATGCGTTCCCGGTTCAACCCGGCGCCGTCGTCCTCGATTTCGACCACAATGTTGCCACCCTGATGATATGCGCGCAGGTTCAGCGTGCCCGTGGCGGGTTTGCCGGCGGCAAGGCGCCGTTCCGCGGATTCGATGCCGTGGTCCATCGAGTTGCGGATCATGTGCAGCAACGGATCGTTCAACTCCTCCACCACGCCCCGGTCCAACTCCGTGTCTTCGCCGCTGGTCACAAACTGCACCTTCTTTTTCTGCTTGGCGCCGATGTCGCGGACGACGCGCGCCATTTTTTGGAAAACTCCCCGGATGGGCACCATGCGCAAGGACATGCTCACCCGCTGCAGTTCCTTGGTAATGCGGCCCAATTGGGCCATGTTCCGCGCCAGTTGGGGATCCAGGCCGGCCAGTTGGCTCAGGTTCTGGCCCACGATCGACTGCGCTATCACCATTTCCCCGACCAGATCGAGCAACCCGTCGAGCTTGCCGGTGTCCACTTTGACCATGGCGGCCGCGCCGTTGCTTTTGACTTCCGGCAGCGGCTCCCCGGCGGCCGCTGCGGCCGGTGATTCGGTGTCGGAAACGGTTGCCGTTGACGGTGATTCGGGTTTGGGTGCGGCCGGCACGGCGGTTCCCGACTGAACGTGCTCAATCACCTGCTGCGCCTCCGCCTTGAGCCGGGCGGTGGGTATGAGAATCGGCGCCGCCGGACGGCTGCCGTTGACCTGGCCTTCAATTTCGTCCAGGAAAAGTTTAAGGACATCGCGACCACGGAGAATCACCTCAATCACCGGCGCGTCAATCGCCAGTTTGCCTTGGCGGGCAAGATCGAGCAGCGATTCCAGCACGTGCGCCAGCTTGTTGATCGGAAAGAGATTGAGAAAACCGGCCCCACCCTTGAAGGTATGGAACGCGCGAAAAATGGTGTTCAACGTTTCCGCGTCCGCCGGCTGGTTTTCCAGCACCAGCACGCCCTGCTCGATGTTGTCGAGATGTTCGCGCGATTCCATGATGAACTCGCGCAACAGATCGGCGTCCCCGCCAACGTCCAGTTTCAACGGCGGTTCCTCGCCGCTGGCCGGCGCCGCGGCGTGCGCTGCCGGAGGGGTGACGGGCGAGGGATCGGACGGACCGGGCATCGGCATGGCCGAAGGGGCAGCGTCCCCGGCACCGGTCAGGGTTCCGATTCGGGTGAATAATTCATTCAACCAGACGATGTCCTCCGCGGCGAAGGTTTTTCCCGACTCCACGATTTTGACCATCTGTTCCCAGGCGTCGGCGCAAATTTTGTGCTGTTCGTCCAGTTCCGGTTTGCCGGCGGCCTCGTCGCGCAGATTGCCCAAGAGATCAAGAATGGGGAACTGGCCCTGGCTGGATCCGGCTTGCGCCGCGCCAATTTCACGGCCCAGCGAGACGGTCAGGTTGGAGAGTCGTTCGGGATGATTCATGCTTCAATCCGGTGGTTCATCATTTCTGGGGCGTTCTTAAATTGAAACGAATGGCGGAATAAAATGACGCCATTTCAAAACAAAAATCAGATGTGTTTTCTCTGGTTCTTTATCAACCGGTCCGCTGCAATCACACGTTGCTGCCTCCCTATCGGTCAAAACCCGGAACACTGAAGGGGAAATGGAACCGGTCCCCATCCAGTCTGGGGTCGATTCATGGCTCGCAAAATCATCACTTTCTGATTGAATGGAAGTGTCCACGACATCAAATGACCCGATTTTGCATTGTCACAGTCCTGTTGCTCGCTTGGACGATTCCGGTCCCGGCCGGGGAATTGAAGATTGGCGACCCGTTCCCGTCACTGACTTTTGAAGATCAAAACGCCAGGCCCCGCATTTTGGACGGCTCGCTGCGCTTCCTGGTCTTTGCTCCCGACCGCGCCAGTTCCCAGATTGTGACCCAAGCGTTCACCGGTCAGAACGCCGGCACCCTGCAAGCGCGCGGCATCGCCTATGTCGCGGATATAAAAGAAATGCCGTCGGCCATTGCTTCCCTGTTCGCGCTCCCGAAAATGCGGAAACAGCCCTATCCCATCCTCCTCGGCAGGAAATCAGCGGACACAGCGGTGTTTCCCCGGCAGGCCGGCCATGTCGGCGTCATCGGGTTGGACCGCGGGCGTGTTGCGACGATGGTTTTTTTGTCGGCCGCTTCGGGAATTCGCCAGGCCCTGGTCCTTGATGCGGCGCCGAAGAAGTCACGGATTGCTCAATAAAAATGCGATTTTTTCTTGGCGTGCCGCCGCTTACTGGTTTTAATGTGGTGGTTAACAACAAAAACAAACAACTCAAACCGATTAAATCCATTATGGCAAAGGCACTTTCCAAGTCACAAATTGCAACTGAAATTGCAACCAAGAACGGCATCACCAAGAAGGCGGCGACCGACATCCTCGAAATCATCGCGGACCTGGCCTACAAGAATGCCAAGAACACTTTTACCCTGCCGGGCATCGGCAAGCTCGTGCTGGTCAATCGCAAGGCGCGCGTCGGCCGCAATCCGGCCACCGGCGAGACGATCCAGATCAAAGCCAAGCGCGTGGTGAAGTTCCGCGTGGCCAAGGCGGCCAAGGACGCGATCCTGGGCGCCAAGTAAGCCGGCCATTCCCATCCACAACGCGGAGGTTTTCCTCCGCGTTTTTTTATTCGGCCGGATGGCCGGGGTTTCCCGCCGGGTAGAACAGCCAGGCCCAGCCGGCCAGGAAGGCGACGCCCCCGATGGGGGTGATCGCCCCCAGCCATTGGACCCCAGTCAGCGCCAACAGATAGAGCGAACCGGAAAAAATCACGATACCCGTGAGAAAACACCACCACGCGCCGGCGACCGGCCGCTTCCGTTCCGCCAGAACGAACAGCATCACGGCATGGATGAAATGATAAAACACGGCCTTGTCCCAAATCGCCGCCGTTCCGTTTTGTGCGAGCAAGTCCTTCAACCCGTGGGCGCCGAACGCACCGAGCACCACCGCCAGAAATCCCGTCGCCGCGGCGATTCGGGTGGCGGTTATATTTGTCATGGCGAAAAAATAACCCAACTGCGCCACTCCATCGAGCCGCAAAAAAATTTTAAGGCCGTCAAAAACGGATGCCGGCGGGCGCAAGCAAATCGGTTGAACCTATTGACTTGATTTTTTGCCGGCCCGGAAAACAATGCCGGCGAAAATATGAGCGAGGTTCTCCCCATCGTTTACCTGGCCCGGCACGGCGAGACCGCCTGGAGTCTTACCGGTCAGCACACGGGTTTGACCGACCTGCCGCTGACCGGACGCGGTGAGCGCAATGCCCGGGCGCTTGGCCGGCGCTTGGCCGGGCTGGAATTTGCCAAGGTCTTTACCAGCCCGCTGCAACGCGCGCTCCGGACCTGTGAACTTGCCGGCTTCCGAACCGGATCAGTCGAGGCCCCTGATCTGGTTGAATGGAACTACGGCCAATACGAGGGCCGGACCACCGCGGAAATCCTGGCTGGGCGTCCGGACTGGCAGTTGTTTCGCGACGGTTGTCCGGATGGCGAAACCCCGGAACAGGTCGGTGTCCGGGCTGACCGTGTGGTGACCCGTCTGCGTGCCGTCGCTGGCAATGTGCTGGTTTTTTCCAGCGGCCATTTCATCCGGGTGCTGGCCGCCCGCTGGCTGGGCCTCACCGCCGGATGGGCCGGCGGTTATTTCATGTTGAGCACGGCGAGCTTGAGCGCGGTGAGTTATGAACAAAACCTGTCCCAGCCGGTAATCCGGCTTTGGAATGACGATCATCATGTCGTGGAATGAAAACAGGTCGCGACTGCAAAACAAAAACGTCGGAATGGTTGCCAGTTCCGGCCGTGGGTTGAACTTCTGAGTTGTGTGATTTTTTACGTTGCCATGATGGTGACGGTTGCGCTCCGAACGGTGCCTGTCGCACGCCCACTGTAAAAGTCGGACTCTCACTGATGTCAGTCACACGCTGATCGTTAATAATCGAATTTTCACCGTTGTTGAGCGACAGGCGGCAGATTTATTGGTTTTTTGCCCTAAAACGAGCATTCCATTCGCTATCCACCATCCAGCAGACGGCTTTTAAAATGTGAATTCCAGAAAATTTGCACAAATCAGGAAATTGGACACGATTTGAGCGCAAGGGCGAACGCGGCCGATATTTCCAAATACCGCATCTTTTCAAAATGCAGCGAAGGCGGGCAGGCGTTATATGCAAATTTGAACTTGACTTTGAATAAGTATAATTTAAAAAATAGTCTATTAAAATTCTGAATACGAATAGAATTTATGAATGTATTCAACGAAGGAGAATGATTTGTCTCAAAATGTAATTGTCAGGCTGACTCTCGCGCTCCTCATTACCGCCGCCGTGGCATGGGTCGGAGGTGGTTTTGCTCAGACTCAATCAATCCAATCTGGTTCCGCAGTTGGTATGGCACAGGCAGATTCTATTTCTATTGTCCAGATTGCCGCGGAATCACAACGGTTGGCACAGGTGGATCCTACAGTCATTGCAGGTGGAACATTGTGGCGTGTCATGCCGGGAGGCACTCCTGTTCCAGCGCCGTACGCGCCATTGGTTTTGAGAGGAGCCTTCTACCAGATTACTGACGGGCAATTTCTTGTGGACAAAACTGGCGGTCAGGTGGTGGCAAATCTAATTATGCAAGTTCAAGCAACGACTGCAAAGGAGCAAATGCAGGCAATGGCCGGAAATATGATGGCGATGAATCCATCCGGGACGGATGATTCCCCGGCCTATCTCTTTGATACCAACGGACTGTGGCTGGAAATCACCAATATCTCGAACGGGCAGGCGTACTTGAACCTGCACAATGCGACCAACGAGGTCTATGCCATCTGGGGCACGACTGATTTGCTAGCGAGCTGGAGTGTTGCGTCGGAAGTGTGGCCGACAGGCACCAGTTCCATGCCCTTCACTGTGCCGACGTTGGCGTGGCAGAATCTTTTTTTGCGGGCGGAGGATTGGACGGGCATTGATGAAAACTTCAACGGTCTTCCCGACTGGTGGGAGTTCAAGTATTTTGGCCGGGTGGGTGTGGATCCTGATTCTGCCCCGGATGGGAACGGGCAAAGTCTCTTGTATGATTATCAGAACGGGTTTGATCCCACGGATTATTACAATGGTGTTCTTCCCGATTTGAGAATTGTTGGCGGGAATGATCAACAGGGATTGACGAATACATGGCTTTCGTTGCCTTTGAGCGTGCAATTGACCGACGCACATACAAACTTTTTTACCAATGCACCGATGGCATTTGCGGTTATACAAGGAAGCGGTTTGATTTCGGATTCCAGCAACGGAATGACCAGCAGCTCCATTCAACTCAGCTCCGATACCAACGGTCAGGTGGCTGTGTGGTTGAAATTGCCTTCTGTTATGAGCGCCAACATTGTGACTGCAAGCGCACAAAGTGGAACAAATATGTCGCAAGTGACTTTTCGGGAAATTGCTAGGACACGCGGAGAAATTTCCATGATGGCGGTTGGCGGCGAGTGCATCCTGATATTGACCGGGAATGGGGATGTGGTTTCCTGGGGTGAAAATCAGCTTGGTGAATCAGGAGATTTTACCTGCCTTGACAGCACCAACCCGGTTCATGTGGTAGGATTGACCAACATTATTAAGATTGCTTCCGGGTTGAATCATGCTTTGGCGATTGATTCTAATGGCGTACTTTGGGGGTGGGGCGACAACACTTCTGGCGAGTTGGGCGATGGCACCATGGATGACGGCTCATTCGAGCAATATACCAATCTGCCCGAACAGATTGTGGCCAGCAACGCCACGGCGATTGCCACAGGACAGGAACATACGCTGTTTCTCAAGAGCGACGGCAGTCTATGGGCCATGGGCGACAACAGCTCCGGCCAGTTGGGTGATGGTACTCACAACCAAGTCAGGCTTCCCAAACAGATTGTGGCCAGCAATGTCACGGCAATTGCCGCCGGCGACAATTTCAGCCTGTTCCTCAAGAGCGATGGCAGCCTGTGGGCCATGGGCGATAACGGCGAAGGCCAGTTGGGTGATGGCACTTACAACCAAGCCAACCTTCCAGAACAGATTTTGGCCAGCAATGTCACGGCGATTGCCGCTGGATCGTTCCACAGTCTGTTTCTCAAAAGCGACGGCAGCCTATGGGTCATGGGCGACAACGGCGATGGCCAGTTGGGTGATGGCACAACTGATGACGGCAATTATCAAATCAATCTACCCGAGCAGATTTTGGCCAGCAACGTCACAGCGATTGCCGCTGGAGCATTCCACAGCCTGTTTCTCAAAAGCGACGGCAGTCTATGGGCCATGGGCTACAACTTTTGTGGTCAGTTGGGCCACGGTGGAAACATCAGTGTTGACCTTCCCATACAGGTTGTAGGTGTGACCAACATTCTTTCCATCGCGGCAGGTATCGATGCTTCGGTTGCTTTAGATGGCAATGGCAATTTGTGGCAATGGGGAAGTCTGTTTATCGATGATTATTGGTGGATGCTTGGCGATGAAACTGGGTTGCCAGCGTTGGCCCCTCAATATGACGATTTTTATAATGGGCAGCTGCCCAATTTAACCATTTTGAATGGAAATAATCAGACGCCCCGTGCGGGCTTGGAATTCCCGCAACCCTTGGTCTTTCAGATAACTGATCTCAATGGCAAGGCGTTGAGCAATGCGCCCGTCTCGGTGGAAATCATCGAGGGTGACATGGAATTACGAACCGCCAGTGGCGGGGATGATTACAAAGGTCTCCGGCTGACAACCGACAGCAACGGCGAGGTTTCCTTGATCGGGTATGTGGATCCGAACTTAAGCAATCCAAACTGCCTTGTGAGAGTGCTGGCGGCCAGTCGTGAACGAATTGTGGAAGCAGATTTCTATGAAATGCTCGTTTCTCTGCCGACCATCAGCATCATCAGTCCAGAAGGCGGTACGTACCTGGTTGGCGCAAACCAAACTTTGACCGTGGCGGTTGACGCGGAAGCCGCTCCCGGCGCTTCCATACAGGAAGTGGATTACAGCTATCAAATCAACGGCGGCGGCAATACTCCTTTGGCGGTTCTAACTCAAAGCCCTTATTCCTTCATTTGGACCAACAATGCATGGGGGACAAACGCATTTGTTGGCCAATACACCCTGTCGGCGGTGGCAGTGGATAACGCCGGCGTGCCGTCTGTTCCCCAAAGCGCGAACTTCACTGTTGCCCTGGACTCGGACGGCGTCGGAATTCCGGACTACTGGCAACTTCAGTATTTTGGCTATGTGGGTGTGGATACCAATTCCGACCCGGTTGGGAACGGACAAAGTCTTTTGTATGACTATCAGAATGGCATTGACCCAACGGATTACTACAGCGGTAATTTGCCAAATTTGGTAATTATGAGTGGTAACGATCAAGCCGGAAAATGCGATTCCTTCCTCCCACAGGCGATAATTATTAAGGCAGCCAACGCTCATTGCGTTGCTATGAGCAATGCTCCCGTCGTTTTTACCGTGACCAATGGAACGGCGCTCCTTGCCACGACAACCAACGATGTTCCGGTTGCTTCCCTTGCCTTGCGGACAGATTCAAACGGCTTGGCTTCAATGTGGGTCTATTTCCCCGCGTCATGCTCCAATCCCCCTGACAGCACGATCCTTGTCAGCGCCTTCAGTGGCACAAATTCTACATCCATCACCGTCAATGAATATGTGCCGCTGGCACATTGGCGTTTTAATGATACCAATTCCTGGGTGGGTGAAGAAGGCCAATTCCCGTGGTTGGCCACCAATGTGGTTGGTTTTCCCGATTGGAGCAGCAATGCAATGCTGGTGGACAGCACAAGTCCGACTTCGATCTCCTATAACGCTGTGGAAACCAACGGCAATATCAACGTCAATTGCCAGACAGGTTCAATATTGTTTTGGTTTAAGCCGGACTGGAATAACACCAGCGACAAACCTGGAGGCAGTGGCCCAGGTTTTTCGGGAACTTTGATTGAAATTGCAAGCCATACTCCAGGCTTCACTAATAACTCTTGGGGTTTATATACCATGCCAGATGGAGAATTATTCTTTTCCACGGCAAATCAGAGTGGTTATTTTATAACCAGGCTTTCTCTCTATTCGAATGAATGGTATCAAGTCGCGCTTACTTATTCGCCGACTAATTGCGCTTTATATATTGATGGCCAGTTACAATGGGCTGATATCTGGAGTATAGACGCAAATTATTTTGAAAACACAGATGTGCTGACTAATGGATTTAAAGTTAGCATTGGGAGCGATCTGAATGGAAGCAATCAAGCGGGAGGCGCTTTCGACGAATTACAAACGTTTGATTATGTATTAGATGCAAATCAAATTGTCACTTGCAGCAGCGAAATCCCGAACTGGTGGGCGATAAAGTATTTTGGAAGGACCGGGCTGGATCCGACTGCCATTCTCAGCGGTGATGGCCATAATCTTCTGTATGATTATAATCACGGCATGGATCCTAATGCAATCAACTTTTCCCTGTCGATAACAAATCGGTATATAAATACCAGCACGGTGCCATTGCAAATAAATAACCTAACCGGCATGCCTTTGCTCATGGCCGTGGTAGCATTAAAAACCACCAACTTTATTGTTACGCCAACTTTGCCGTTTGATAGCAACAGCAATCTAGCCGACGCAGTGTGGACGCCTTACAATCCTAATATTATTCTTTCTTTAAACTCCGGTGACGGCAATTATATTGCATGGGTGGGTGTGCGAAACCCTGACCCGGAAGGCCATCCAACATGGGAAAGTGAAAAGTTTACTTTGAGTACGATGCCGCCGCTGCTGACCATTATTAATCCGACTAACAGCGTAACCTCAAAGCCGGTCATCCAACTGCAAGGCTGCGCCAATGAATTCTTGAGCGGTCTTACCTATGATGTCAGCAACGCCAGCGGTATTTGGACCAATCAAACGGGTTACACGACTGGACAGTTTTACGACACCAACTTGACGGACTTTAGTACCAACTGGTTTCAATGTTACAATATCACCGCGACGACCAATGGCGTCAACATTATTACCCTTCACGCCACCGACTTGGCCGGCAATATGGCTACCACCAATTTTAGTTTCACGCTTGATGCGTCCGCTGATACCAATCTACCCGTGTTAGCCATCCTTTGGCCGCAGGATGGGGCATCCGTCAGCGGGACTAGCTTCACTTTGCAGGCGCTTGTGGATGACCCGATGGACACTATTACCGCTTCTATTGTGGATGCCGGTGGCAATACCAATAGCGTTCAAGGTTTGGTCGAGCAGAACGGACTGGCTTGGGTACAAAATCTATCGCTGGCCGATGGCGTAAACACGCTGACTGTCATCGCGACCGATGCGGTTGGCAACACTTTGACGACCAATTTGACTTTGTTCAAAAGCGACGTCATCGTGACGATGAATCCGTTGGTCGGCAACCAGCTCAACCAATCATCCGTGAGTGTGAGCGGCACAGTGAACAATCCGAGTTACGCCATTACCGTCAATGGCATGGCAGCTACGGTCAATCCCGACGGGGGTCTTGGGAGGCGGACCGTGTGCCGGTGAGTTTATCCGGCACGGCGATGTTTGACGTGGAAGCTTATCCCGGCAGTGCGCCCAACCTCGTCAGCGCCAAGTGGAGATTCACTCCGATGGATGATGCTTCAGGGGGAGACGGCGGCTCACAATTGTTCAGCATGACGCTGCCAGTCAAAGTCGGCCTTATGAGTTACCAGCAAAATAGCAGCGGTGATTTTGTATCCTATAACTGGATGGCAAGTCTGGCAGAAAATTTCGGAACTGGCCAATTCCAAGAACCCTATCCTCCTGGCACTCCCGCCTTTGACAACTCTGAAGATCACATTCATTGGACTTACCAAACTGGCGGATCGGAGATAGGTTATGATTACTTTTCAGGATGTCAAGCGTGGTATTCTTGGTATATCGAAGCGTATGGGGCTTTCGGCTCTTGGAACACCTCCCTTCCGGCCGGCCAAGACAAATATAACGCGCCTTGGGTGAATACTTCAGATGCACAGGCCCGTGTGATGATCGAACCGCAAGGACAGGTTGCTGCCGGCACAATGGTAACCTATCTTGTCCAGGCACAGGCTTGGGATGCAAATAGCGGAGTGCAGATACCGCCGGATTCGATACAAATCCAAGGCGTAACTTTAATGTCAATTACTAATGCTGATGGATCGGTTTCTGGCGTTAGACCTTTGTCAGCTCTGGCTGGTGTCAATGTGGAGGTAACGCCGATGGCTCCAGGCAATTACGGCTTCAACGTGCAGGCCAGGAATATCGCGATTGCGCTGGCCGTGGATAACAATCGCGACGGCCAGATTACGTTGGACAGTAGCGATATGACCACGCCTGCCCAGCCCTATCGGTTTTGGGTCAATGACTCAAAGGAAAAGGGGGACGATGAATCCAGCGGCGGTGCGGACGACCAAATCCCCGGCCAATCTTACTTTAATGCGAATTACTCATTGACCCATGTGAACGGCAGTTCCGATTTGGTTAATTTCTTTCCCGTGGCGCTTTGCTTGAGCAATTTGTTGCAGTGGCTCCCGCCGACCAATGGCTGGGAATATCATCTTACGCAAAATGACGCCGGTCTTCCGGCGGGCATGGGCAATGGCGCGGTAAAGTTTGTTTATACCAGTTTATCGCCCACGAATGCGTTTGATTATCTCACTAATACGGCCGGTTTTGGCTGCGGCACCAACGCCGACGAATGGGCGACGAACGCGGACACCATTCAAGTGCTGAACACGCCAGGCACGGTGCTGGATACGAACTGGCTGGCAATGGTTCAGAACAACGGCGGGCTATGGCGTGATTCTGGTGGAAGGCTGCGCGGCGACCACGCAGCCATTGATGCTGGAAATCTGGCACAACGGTCAAAAAATGGGCGGCGTGCCGCTGTATTTGAGCATCAGCAGCGTGGAGCAAATGTTCCGGCATCTGAACTTCTCCTATGTGAACGGGACGGTGGAAGTTCCCGCCCGGTCTGACGCGCCGAATGAGCCGCTCACCAACGGTAAAAACCTTGTTTTCCTGCATGGCTACAACGTCAACCAGCCGGAAGCGCGAGGCGTGGAAAGTGAAATGTTCAAACGCTTTTACTGGTCTGGCTCGAAGGCGAAGTTTTACGGCGTGACGTGGAACGGGGCGGAATCAAAGGGAACTTTTCCCTTCTATAATCTATTCACGCCCACCTACCATACGAATGTGGTCAATACCTTGCAGACTGCGCCGCATCTGGCCAGTTTTCTTAACGGCTTGTCAGGCGAGACAACGGTGGCTGCTCACAGTCTGGGCAACATGGTCGTATTGAGCGCCATCAGCGATTACAGTGCTGCGCCGAGCCATTACTTTATGATTGATGCCGCCGTGTCGATGGAAACCATTCAAGGTGACATGGCTTATAATCCCAACATGCTTTATTCCACTTGGAATCCTTACGCCAACCGGTTGTTCGCCAGCGATTGGTGGCAGCTTTTTACCAACGACTACCGGAGCACGTTGACTTGGAGCAATCGCGTGGGCAATCTGCGAAACGTTGACGTTTACAATTTTTATTCCAGCGGCGAAGAAGTCTTGCGTGAATACGACAGTGATCCGCCGAGCACCGTGTTGAGCGGAATCGTAACAGAACTGGTGAGTGATTGGAATGGCCTGCCGTATGGCACTTTCGCTTGGGTCTGGCAGGAAAAAGGCAAAGGCGCTTGTCAACAGGATTGGTTTCTTGGCAGTTCGCATGGCGGATGGCGGTTCAGCTATTATTGGCGGGATTCTTTTGGCAACCCCCTGTCCCCATCCATCATGAATGACACGCCAAATTCCATATTACAAAACCAGCCTATGTTTAGCGTCGGCTCATCAGAAAATGCGCCGCCCGATGAGGATTTGCTGGGCGCGGACGCCAGCGCGTATGCGCAGGCAAACCGTGACCGAATCCTGTCCGATGCCATTCCCGCGCTCACCTTGCCAGTCGGGGCAAATCCTGTTTCGATACTTGATCAACGAGCAAGTGGAACAAGAAACTTCAACATGCAAACAACATTTGAAACCGGTTGGCCAGCGGAACGCCTGTCACTTCCGGAAGGTAATAATTGGCACCATTCAGATTTCGACTATGCGGCTTATCCTTTTACCCATAAGTTATTCGAGGCAATTGTTAATCATGGAAACTTAAAATAAAGATCGCTATGAAAAAAATTATCGGATCAGTCATCCTTTGTATGGTTACAAGCTTGCTGCTCGCGCAGCCGCAATCGCGTGTTTGGAAGGCAACCCTTAAAGTTGTAGATGAAAATGGCAAACCAGTTCCGAATGCAGAAACTAAAGTTGGCTTCTACGTAACAACGGCTCCGGGGCAAACTAAAGGAGACAATATATCAGGGTTGACAGACACCAATGGTATCTTTGTCGCGTCTCATCGAGACCGATCATATTATTTGGGATTCCAAGTAGAGAAAGCAGGCTATTATTCGTTTCGGTCTGAATACACGTTGGGTTTCGCATCGGACTACGATCCTGTGAAATGTAATCCAACACAGACAGTAGTTCTTCGTGAAATTGGCAATCCAATTCCGATGTATGCCAAGGAGCAAGAACTGAAATTCCCAAAGGAGGACGAAGCAATCGGTTTTGATTTAATGGCCGGAGATTGGGTAACGCCTTACGGCAAAGGTTTTCATGCTGATATATATTTTACTGTTCACCGTAAAATCATTAGCGAACGCGACTTCGATGCTAATTTAGCAGTGACCTTTCCGAACAAGGGCGATGGAATTGTCGTCGCACCATCTGAACCTGATACTGGCAGTGAATTCAAAACATCACGCACTGCTTTAGAAAATGGGTATGTGCCAGAATTGGCTTTGCATTACAGTCACTCTGAACGTCCTAAATCGGTGTTTGGCTACTTCATTCGAGTTCGGACCATTTTAGATGACGACGGCAATGTCAAAAGTGCACTTTACGGGAAAATACGTGGAGATTTTAGATTTTACGCCGGGACAATCGCCCCGACCGCTGGAATGGGATTCGATTATTATCTCAACCCGACACCTAACGACCGCAATGTGGAATTTAATCCCAAGAAGAATATGGTCAGAGATTTGAAACCGCTTGAAGGGGTCAGCGAACCTTGAGGTAAATGTGAAACACTTCATCTGCTTACTTCTCACTGGAATCACAATCAACTGTGCCCACGCACAGACTTTGCCGGTAAAATATGAATGGAAAGTAACGCTCACAGTTATGGATGAAACCGGGCAACCGGTAGCCGGAGCCAAAGCCAGCGTAGGTTATTTTTCTGAATCACGCCCTGCTTCAATGGATGGTCTGACTGACACGAATGGTATTTTCGGGGCGTCTCACTCTGCTCATTCGGGAATCTTGGGGTTCGCTGCAGAAAAGGCAGGTTATTACACGACGAGAGAACCGTCATACGATTTGGGATTTACCTACGACCCGGCGAAATGGAATCCGACGCAGACAATAGTCCTAAAAAAAATCGGCAAGCCGACGGCAATGTATGCGAAGCGACTCAACACCCATGTTCCTGTCTTGGATAAACCGGTGGGTTTCGACTTAATGGCAGGCGATTGGATTGCACCATACGGGAAGGGAAAAGAAACCGACATGATTTTTACTGTGCATTTGGACCAGCGGGCAGAGAGCGATTTTGACTACAAGCTTGTTGTGAGTTTTCCAAATCCCGGAGACGGTATTCAACTGTTTGGCACAAACACATTTCGTTTTAGAGAAGGTAGCGAATTGAGATCGCCTCACGAAGCTTTGGAAAATGGATACGAACCACAATGGGTTAAAACGCAGAGCCAAAAACCTGGGGAGCCAAGCAAGAATGGGCGTGATGAAAATTTAATTTATTTCTTTCGGGTGCGGACAGTGCTGGACGAAAACGGCAATGTGAAGAGCGCGCTTTACGGCAAGATTTATGGCGATTTCATGCGGTTTGCTTACTACCTAAATCCCACGCCGAACTCACGCAACGTTGAATTTGATCCGAAACAGAACTTGATGAAGAATTTGAAATCGCTTGAGGGAGTTGACGCCCCTTAAATCGAAGCGAAAAACTCGTTTGTCCCCGGCAACGGAATTGAACCCTACACGCCAACCATAGCACCCATGGTGCCAATGGAAATTAAACGCTGGAACAGCTTTTCGGCTACGAACGATGAGAAAGCTCGCCTACATCAAACTGAACAGCCAAACGCCTTGCCCGCCTCGTGGCGCTGTCCCGGTTAACCAGGGGTGTTGTCGGAGGCTCTTTCACTCGCAACACCCGGATCGCTTTCGGTCATGGCTGCGACCATCCCAGCTATGTTGTTTTGAAATTGGCAGCCGGGCATTTTCCTGTCAACAGTGCCGGGAAAATCTTTGAGCAGTTGCATTGCCGAATACGCAAAAGAAATCTGGAATGTGAAGCCATGTCCGGTAAAATAATTACAAGTTTAAGGAACTATGGCAATCTCTCCACTCGCCGGCAAGCCGGCACCGAAATCCATGCTGGTGGATCTGGCCCGGCTGGAACGGGAATATTATGCGCGCCGGCCTGATGTCGAGGATCCGAACCAGCTGGTGAATTTTGGCACGAGCGGGCATCGCGGCTCGTCGCTGCGCGGCACGTTCACTGAGGCTCATATCCTCGCGATCACCCAGGCCATTTGCGATTACCGCCGCAGTCACGGCACCGACGGCCCGCTGCAAATGGGCAAGGACACTCATGCCCTGTCCGCTCCGGCCCAGCGCACCGCCCTCGAGGTCCTCGCAGCCAACAACGTGGAAACCTTCATCCAGCCCGGTGAAGGCGTGACGCCCACACCGGTCATTTCCCGGGCCATCATTGTGTACAATCGCGGCCGCAAGGAACGCCTGGCCGACGGCATTATCATCACGCCATCGCATAATCCGCCCGAGGATGGCGGGTTCAAATACAACCCGACCAACGGCGGTCCGGCAGACACCAACGTGACCCGCTGGGTCCAGGACCGGGCCAACGAGCTGTTGCGGGATGATAACGTCGATGTCAAACGCGTGCCTTTTGAAACCGCAATGCAGGCCGCGACCACGCAGGAGGAGGATTTCATCCTGCCTTACGTCAACGACCTGCGGAATGTCATCGACATGGACGCCATCAGGTCGGCCGGCCTCAAGCTTGGCGTGGATCCGCTTGGCGGCGCCGCGTTGCCTTATTGGGAACCCATCAACTCGGTGTACGGACTGGACATCCAGATTGTCAACCCGAAGCTCGATCCAACCTTTTCCTTCATGAGTGTGGACCACGACGGCAAAATCCGGATGGACTGCTCCAGCCCGTATGCGATGGCCAGCCTCGTCGGCCTCAAGGATAAATTCCGGGTCGCCTTCGCGAATGATCCGGACTCCGATAGGCACGGGATTGTCACGCCGTCGGCGGGCCTGATGAATCCGAATCATTATCTGGCGGTGGCCATCCGTTACCTGCTCACGCATCGTCCGCGCTGGGCGGCCTCGGTGGCCGTAGGCAAGACGCTGGTCAGCAGCGGCATGATTGACCGCGTGGTGAACCAGCTCGACCGCCGGCTGTGCGAGGTGCCGGTCGGGTTCAAGTGGTTTGCGCCCGGGCTGTTTGATGGTTCATTCTGCTTTGGCGGCGAGGAAAGCGCCGGGGCAAGTTTCCTGCGGCACGACGGCACGGTCTGGACGACCGACAAGGACGGCCCGATCATGAATCTGCTGGCCGCCGAGATCACCGCGACCACGGGCAAGGATCCCGGCGAACATTTTCGCGAACTGACGGCGCAGTTTGGCACGCCGTATTACACCCGCATTGATGCGGCGGCCACGCCCGAGCAGAAGGCGCGGCTGGAAAAACTTTCACCCGAGGGCGTCAAGGAATCGGAGATGGCCGGGGAACCCATCATCGCCAAGCTGACCCGCGCCCCGGGCAATAACGCGCCCATTGGCGGGTTGAAAGTCATCACGGCGAGCGGCTGGTTCGCGGCCCGCCCCTCCGGCACGGAAAACATTTACAAAATTTACGCCGAAAGTTTCCGGGACGAAAAGCATCTGCAAACGATCGTGACCGAGGCGCAACGGATCGTGGATAATGCGTTGGGGAAGCCGGGTTAAACCTGATTCATAGTGACTTGTGAAAAGAGGCGACCGATGCAACCTTGACTGGAAAAAATGAAGGCTACACAAAAGTTACATGACCTGGGTCAAAGTCTCTGGCTTGACAACATCACCCGCGACCTGCTGAACAGCGGCACGCTCAAGCGCTATATCGACGAGCTATCCGTGACGGGTTTGACCTCCAATCCAACGATTTTCAACAACGCCCTCAAAAGCAGCACCGCCTACGATGCCGGCATCCGCGAGAAGCTCGCGCAGGGCAAATCCGGCGAGGCGCTCTTCTTCAATCTCGCCTTGGAGGACCTCACCCGGGCCGCCGCGCTGTTCCGGCCCGTTTACGATCGCACCGACGGAGTGGATGGATTTGTGTCATTGGAAGTCTCCCCATTGCTCGCGTACGACACGAAGAGCACCATCACCGAGGCGAAGGACCTGCATGCCCGCGCGGGTCAACCCAACCTGTTCATCAAAATCCCGGGCACCAAGGAAGGTTTGCCCGCCATCGAGGAAGCCATCTTTGTCGGCGTGCCCGTCAATGTGACGCTCCTGTTTTCGCGCGAACAATATGTGGCGGCGGCGGAGGCTTACATGCGCGGCATTGAACGGCGCATCACAGCCGGGCTCAATCCCCAGGTGGCTTCCGTGGCGTCGGTATTCGTCAGCCGGTGGGACGGCACCGTGGCGGGCAAGGTGCCGGCGGAATTGAACAATCAGCTCGGCATCGCCATCGCCGGCCGCATTTACAAGGCGTACGGCGGTTTGTTGAATGCGCCCAACTGGCGGCGCGCATATAATTTCGGCGCCCGGCCGCAACGCCTGTTATGGGCCAGCACCGGCACCAAGGACCCAAAGGCCTCCGGCACGCTGTACATCAAGGCGCTGGCCTCGCCTTTCACGGTGAACACCATGCCGGAGGGAACCTTGACAGCGTTCGGGGATCACGGCGACGTCGGTCCGATCATGGCCCCCGACGGTGGCAACTGCGAAGCCGTCCTGGCCCAATTCACCAAGGCCGGGGTCAACCTGGACACGTTGGCCGCTCAGCTTCAAGATGAAGGCGCCAAAGCCTTCGTAAAATCCTGGAACGAACTGATGGCCATGATCGCTGCCAAGAGCGAGTCGCTCAAGAAAGTGGTTTAACCGTGCGCTGCCACCGTTTAGCTGTTCAACAGAAACAGATCCATCAGGCGCCGCTGATGTGTTCCGCCGGGTTGCCCCCGACGGAATAATCCGTCACCACCGTCACGGACGTTACAAAAGCCAGGCGCCGGCTCGCAGGGCGGGAGAAATACGACAGTCCGAGCAGCACCAATGAAATTACCGGCATCACCGCCTGCGGCTGCTGGCCCGCAGCGAGATGCGAGACAAGTGCGCTGTCAGCTATCGATGTGCCAGGAAATTCCATTAACCAGCAACAACAACCAACAGCCAGGGTTTGTAGTTTGCAATGAATTATCAATCCCACCGCGCAATCTGCGTTTCCCAAGGCGGGGCGCCTCATCCACGGCTGCGGCGAAATGAGGAAATTAACTGGAATAATGATGGTATGTTTTTTGCAGTTGTTCCGGGGAAAGTAAACCAACGATCCGATTATGAAAAAAACCTTTTCTTGCTGGCCGCCGTGGCTGCGCTGGCCACCACCGGCTGCCGGAGTACGGACGACCAGAATCCGCCTGCTTCCGGGAATGGAACCGGTCAAAACCAGCCGGTCGCTCCAAACGAGATGCCTCCTCCGCATCCGTAGCGGCCAGTATGGATTTGGTCAGGGAACATCCAAAACCAATTCCATATAAAGGACATCCAGCCAGCGGGCAAATTTGAAGCCGACTTGCTTCAGGTGGCCTACCGGCTCGAAGTGAAACTTCGTATGCAGGGCGCCGCTGGCTGTCTGCTCGGCGTCAATGCCCGCGATGATGGCGTGATGGCCGAGATCACGGGCGCGGTTGACCAATTCTTGCAACAGCAGCGATCCGATGCCGCGCCGGTGATGCTGGTGATGGATATAGATCGAGTTTTCAACCGTGCGCCGGTACGCCGACCGCGCATGATAAGGCGAAAGCGATCCCCAGCCGATTACTGCTTCTCCCGACTCGGCGACGATGACCGGGTGTTTGTCACCATGATGGCTGAACCAATGCCGTCGGCCCTCGAGCGGTTCCGGCTCTTCCTGGTATGTGCAGGTGGAATGTCGCACGTAATGGTTGTAAAGGTCGTTGATTGCCGCCAGGTCGGATTCGGTGGCCGGACGGATGAAGACGGCTTTGGTCTGCATCATAGCTGCCATCCAGATTAATCCAGCGCCATGCTCTTGCAATTACCAAAACCAAAAAATGGCCCTGATGACAGATAATAAATCCGAACATCGGAGGAACCTAATGCACAGATTCTGGCTGCCATCAGAACCACTACAATATACTCCATTTTCATCCTTTCGCCAGAATTTGTGCGCGCAGATTTGTCGCCAGAGTGCCGTCAAAAACGGGGCGCGAAATTGGCGGTGCCAAACCGATTTCGAGGATGAGACTTCGCTGAAAATGATTCGGGCGACAGTTGGGAAGGAGGCCGGGATGAGGAATCCCATTGAAGAACCAAATGTCCGCCCGAAATCAAATTTGTGGCCGGCATCGTTTCCCATCGCGCATTCAAACAGGTTTTACCCGCGCGCCGGCTCCGGCCGCGGCCGGTCCGGACGGCCGGAAACGGGGCTTCCGCCACTCCGTAATGAAAGCCGGCTTCATCTTCATAACCAACCGGCACCGGGGAAAAAAGTGCGTTTGCAACTCTCGCGATGATCCGGTTCAGAAACCCGGCCGGAAGCCACTCAGTCTTGATGGTGCAACTTTTGACGGTGGGACGTGGCGCCTCGATCAACGGCAATTGGCACAGCGCGGGAATTGCAAGGGCGGTGATTTTCATCGGATTCCTCATTTTTGCAGCACCGCGCGGATGGTGGTGATGAACTGTTCCGCCTTGACTGAACTTTGATTGGAGCTGAAATCCTTCATCAAGCCGCCGTGTCTGGCCCTTGAATGCCCCAGCGTCATACTCCGCAGACGACGCGCCGTGGCGGTCACCTGCCTCACTGGAATTTGCAATTCGGTCACCGGTTCGCCAAACTCGATTTGAATTTGCATATTCATGCCAGCAGATAACAACCGGGAAGCTTCCGTTGCTATTGGCAGGAACGACATGCGTGCATAGGGCAGAGCAGTCCCCGCCTATAGGGCCGGCCGGTCCCGGCCGATAAGCATTTTTCTTATGGCCGCTTTAACATTCGGAGAAGGGTGTAATGCTGCATCCGGCGTAATGTCGAATCGGTCAAGCCATCATCAACCATCAACGACCGGCAGGTTAAGATAATGCGACCGGTTGATGCGCGGGAATTGGCTTGCTTCCAAGGTCGGGAGTCCGACCATCCTGTATGCATCGAGAATGAAATCATTTCGCATTGAGATACCGGCGATTCAAAATTGGAGCTGCCACGGTTGCACGGATTGCTGCCGCGGACAGTTGATGATCAATTTGTTGCCGGAGGAGAAGGGGCGCATTGAAAAGCAGGGCTGGACGCGACTCGATGGGGTTGACCCGGATGCGATGATCGTAAGCGAGGGCGGTTATTATCGATTGGGGCATCAAAGTGACGGGGCTTGTGTGTTTCTGGATGTGTCAGGCCGCTGCCGCATCCATGCAAAGTTTGGGGAGGAGGCGAAACCTCTGGCGTGCCGGCTTTATCCCCTGGTGATCCATCCGGCCGGGAAAAAGCTGGTGGTTGGTTTGCGCTTCAGTTGTCCCTCGGCGGTGGCGGGCCGGGGCAGGCCGCTGGCGGAGCAGGGGTCGGAAATTCAGGAACTGGCCAGGCTCGTGGTGCCGGAGAGTTACCAGGAACTAGGGCCTCCGCCGGTGGTGGCGGCGCCGGATGGCGAATGGCCGGATTTCCTGCGGTTCGTGAAATGGCTCGACACGTCGCTGGCCGCCGCGGAAGTTCCGCTGACGCTCAAATTGCTCCGGACGCTGCATTGGCTGAAATCGGTGGAGAAAGGTTGTCTGGACCAGATCACGGGTCCGACCGCCGATGAGATTTTGGAAGCGCTGGTTCAAGGTGCGGCAAAAAAAATACCGGTCCTGCCGGAGCCGCCGGAACCGCCCAGCCGGTTCGGGCGGCTCATGTTCCGCCTGTTATTGGTGGAGTACGCGCGGGCGGTCACGGTGAAGGACCGGCGGGCATCGGGCCGGCACCGTTGGAAGATGATGCGGGCGGCGTTTCGTTTTGCGCGTGGTACCGGTCACACGCCGGTTCTAAGAGATGGTTTGGGGCCGGTCGAATTTATGGCCATCGAGAGGTCGTTTGACCCGCTTTCACCCGCGGCGGAGGCGATGTTGATCCGGTTTTTTCGGGTGAAGGTCCAAAGCCTGCATTTTTGCGGCCGGGGTTTTCATGGAGCGTCCCTGGTCGAGGGGTTCCGCAATCTGGCTTTGTTATATCCGGTCATATTGTGGTTGAGCCGCTGGCTGGCGGCGGGCGAGCAGCGCGCTCATTTATCGGAGGCGGACGTGGCGCGGGCGATAGCGATGGTGGATCATCATCACGGTTACTCGCCATACCTGGGTGGACGGGTCCGGCTGTTGAATCAGCGGGGCGATATTGCGCGGTTATGCGGGTGGTATGGCTTTTCGAGCCCAAAAACAAAATAAATTGGCTCACGGATACGCCCGTGCCACACTTGCCCGGACATCGGGCTCGAATTTATGCAAACCGTGAATCTTGGAACCGGCGACTTGCGGGCCAGCCGGCTGGCTTATGGCTGCTGGCGGCTAGCCGGGGTGCGCAATGCCGCCGAGATGACGTCCGAATATTGGGCGGCGGGGAAACGCGCCATCACCACAGCCTTCGATGCGGGTTACACGCTGTTTGAACACGCTGACATTTACGGCTGCGGTGAAGCGGAAAAAATCTTCGGCGAAGTTTTGCGCGAGACCCCGGGAATGCGCGACCGCGTCACCGTTCTCACGAAGGCCGGGGTGCGCCGCGCCGAGGATCCGGCGGGATCGCCCTATCATTACAACCTGTCGGGCGAACATCTGATCCGGACGTGCGAAAGTTCGCTGAAGCGGATGGGTATTGAGACGGTGGATGTTTTTTTGCTGCATCGCGCCGACTGGTTGATGGATCCGGCGGACGTGGCGGAGGCATTTGCCAAACTCAAGAAGTCGGGCAAGGCGAGATTTTTTGGGGTCAGCAATTTTCGTCCGACACTGGTCAGCGCATTGCAAGCCGCCAGTCCGATTCCGCTGGTGGCGCACCAGGTGGAAATCAGCCTCGGCCAGCTGGCCGCGTTTGAGGACGGGACGCTGGACCAATGTTTGGCGGCGAAGATGACGCCGATGGCGTGGAGCCCGTTGGGCGGCGGCCAGTTTGCGGACGGCGCGAAACGCCTCCTGAAATACCAGGAAGGCTACCGCACCGAAGGCGTGCTGCCGCTGCTGGATGAATATGCGGCACAACGCGGCGTGTCGCGTGCTGCCGTGGCGCTGGCGTGGCTGTTGAAACATCCATCGGGCATCATGCCGATTGTGGGTTCAACCGATCCCCGGCGCATTGGCGATGCGGTACGGGCGACGGAGATCAAATTGAGCCATGAGGAATGGTATCGCCTGCTGGCGGCCGCGCGCGGCGAACCGCTTCCCTGAGCCGGAACGATGCAGTTGGAATGCAGTTGGAATTGGGGAGCGCGCCCTCTCCGGGCGCTGACGACGACGTTCTCGTTGTCGGCTTTTGTATTGGTACCAGCGCACTGATGGGTTTGTCTCCCCGCGTAAGGTTCGGCGCGAGGGCGCGCCGAACTACAGCCGGGGCGGCTGTGCTTCCTGTAAAATCAGCTGAATCATTCCGGCTGGGGATATCCGCTCCCACGGTTGTACCAGTCTGTTGCAGCCGATGTCTTTTTGGGACAGTGGTTTGCGCCGGGCGGGGCGGATTTGGGGTTTATTTCGGCTTCAAATCGCATTTTTTTCCAAGGAGCCACAACAGTCGCTGTTTCATGGCATTAGGACTGCTAGTTAGTTTCAACGAATAGAAGCAGGGGGAACCTCGTGGAATATTAGCGGGATGGTGTTGGGTCTGCGAGGTCTGCCATCGTTGAATCAGAAGGAAGCTCTTATGAGAAATGACCGTCAACGGGCATTTACCCGTTTCGCTTGGACCAGCCGGTTTTGCGATCATATTGCGAGACCGATGCTAAAGGCCATGTTTTGCACCCTGGCCAGCGTTGCGATGCTGGTTTCCACCCGCGCTTGCGGTCAGATGGTCTATGCCGTGGAATTCAACCAGGCCAACAACCAGTTTGGAACGATCAATCTGTTGACCGGGGCGTTTTCTCCGAGTGGCAGCGAGGGCGCCACGCTTTTCAACGACATCGCGGCGGCGCCCGATGGGACTTTGTATGGTATCATCAACTCGACCTCGCTGGTGACACTGAACCCCGCGAACGGGGCGGTGTTGAATAGTATCGGCTTCAGTGTTGGCGGCATCGAATCCCTGGCCATCGCTCCCGATGGCAGCCTTTACGGGGCAACCCAGGGCGCGCTCTACCGGGTCAATCCGGTCACGGGGCAGGCAACCTTGGTTGGGAATTTCAACAACAGCGTGATTGGCAATTCGGGACAAAACATCCGATTCGGTTATGACGGCAACCTGTATGACACGGATGGCGGAGTCAATGCGCAGAACACGGATTTATTTCAGATCAGCACGGTCACCGGGGCGGCCACCCTGATGGGCGTGGTGACGAATTTTCCGGGATTGTGCCTGGAGAATTCCGGATCGCAAATGTATGGCGTCGGCATCCAGCTCGGTTCGGCATCGTCCCTGGCGCAGGACCTGTTGGGAATTGATTTGAACACGATCCGGCCCGGCGGAACCAATCTGGACGGATCGACGGTGGATCTCAGCTACCAATTGTTGACCGCGAATTTCCCGAACAACTACAATTTTTCATCCGCGGACCTGTTTGTGGTGCCGGGATCCATTCTTCCGGTTCCCGAACCCAATGTGCTCATGCTTTCGCTGGCGGGCGGGTTTGCCTTCCTGTTCATGAGCCGCCGGAACTTCAAGGGCTGAAACTGTCCCGGCCCGGCCCGGCGAAGGGTGATGGCCGGGAAATCTAATCAGCGCCTGGTCACGGGGTTAAGTCTGAAGGCCGGCACGGACGTGGTGGAACGTTTACCCGGAATCCGCTTATTTTGTTCCCCTTAAAAAATAACCGGAACCAATATCGTGAAATTTTTCACAAACTTTCTTGCGGGCGCGCTGGCGGCCGAATTACTATCGTGCATTCGTGATTCTAAACGATAAAAGTGTGGTCCGTAATTTTCAACTGAAGGGCTTGACCGTGTGACCGGTCGTTCGAGATGTCAGCGATTTTTCCGAAGTGGACAAACTGGTTGCCGTTGCAGATTGGCGTCATGCTGGCGCTGATCGGCGGGGTGGTGACTGCGGGTGTCACGTATTATTGCACGCCGAAATACACGCGGGTTGGTTACCAGCCGGTCCAGCCGGTGCCGTTTTCGCACGCCACCCATGCCGGGCAGCTGGGACTGGATTGCCGGTACTGTCACAGCACGGTGGAGAAATCATGGTTTTCCAGCATTCCGGGTTCGTCCACCTGCATGAACTGCCATAACCAGATCCTGAAAGATGATCCGCGGCTGGCATTGGTCCGGGAAAGCGCGGCCACTGGCAAACCCATCCCGTGGGTGCAGATCCACATCGTGCCGGACTACGTTTATTTCAACCATTCGGTACATGTTGCGCGCGGCATCAGCTGCGTGGAGTGCCATGGGCGGGTTGACCAGATGACCGAGGTGGCGCAGGACAAATCTTTTAGCATGAGTTTTTGCCTCGACTGCCACCGTCAGCCGGCGGCGTTCATCCGGCCGGCGAACAAGGTCACAGATCTGGGCTGGCAATGGAGCACCAACGCCGACACCGCTGCGCTGATGCAGGAAACCAACGGCGTGAAAATGGTCCGTGACTGGCGCGTGGAATCACTCCAAAGCTGCTCGGCCTGCCACCGATGAAAAATTCCTCCAACAAGCTGACCGCACCTGCCACGGGCCGCCGTTATTGGCGCAGTCTGGATGAGCTGGCGGATGCGCCGGAATTCAAGCAATGGCTGGAGCGGGAATTTCCCCAAGGCGCGAGCGAGTTCACCGATCCGGTGTCGCGGCGGCATTTTGTCAAAATCATGTCCGCCTCGTTCATGCTGGCGGGACTGGGGGTCATGGGCACGGGCTGCCGCCGGCCGGTGGAAAATCTGGAGCCGTTCGGCAAGCAGCCGGCGGATTACGTTTTCGGGAAATCGGAATACTACGCGACAGCCATGCCGACGCGCACCGGGGCGGTTCCGCTGCTCGTCAAATCGTACGATGGCCGGCCCATCAAACTGGAAGGCAACGCCCAGTTTCCCGGGAGTAATGGCGGCACGGACCGTTACGCGCAGGCTTCCATCCTGGATCTTTATGACCCCGACCGTGCGCGCCGGTTTGCAAATGAGGGCAACGCGGTTTCACGCGACGTGGCCTTGGGGTTTCTTGACGAGCTTTCAAAAAAATTTGCCGCGAACTCGGGCGAAGGCTTGGCATTCCTCGCCGAAGGCAGCACCTCACCATCCCGCGCGCGACTGCAAAAACTGATTGCCGGGAAGTTTCCAAAGTCGCAGTGGTTTTCTTACGATGCGATCGATTCGGACATCCATCAGCGCGCGGTGACGCAGGCGTTCGGGCAGTCCCTGCGTCCAATATATCACTTTGACGAAGCGAAGGTCATTTTGTCGCTGGATTGTGATTTTCTCGGTTCGGAGGAGGACGTGCACAATAACATCCGCCGCTTTGTAAAGGGCCGCAAGCCGGAAACGGACGGGGGCATGAGCCGGCTTTACGCGGTCGAATCGCTGTTCACGCTCACGGGCGCGGGCGCGGACCACCGGCTGCGGGTTCCAGCGGGGGCGGTGATGCAAATTGCCAACGCCATCAGCCAGCAGATCCTGACTCTGACCGGCAATGCGGTGCTGCCTGAATTCCTGCAATCGCTGCCCGATGGCGTGGACAGGAAATGGATTTCCGAGTGTGCCAGGGATCTGGTGGCCAGCCGCGGCAAGGTTTTGGTTGTGGCGGGCCAGCGCCAGCCCATGACCGTGCACATGCTGGCCCACACCATCAACGATGCGCTTAACAGCATTGGCCGGACGGTCACGTTCGTCGCCGCGCCTGAGAAATCCGGGGGCAGCCTGGCTGACCTGGCAAAATTGTTGAATGACGGCCAGGTGGAAACCCTTGCCATCCTGAGCAGCAACCCGGTTTACCATGCGCCCGCAGATTTGAACTGGGCGGCGGCACAGCGCAAGGCGAAGACCGTTGTGCGGCTGGGTTATCACGAGGATGAATCGGGCGCCGCCGCGGTCTGCGACTGGCATTTCCCACTCGCGCATTATCTGGAATCGTGGGGCGATGCGACGACGAGCGACGGAACGCTGGTGCCGGTCCAGCCGTTGATTCAACCGCTGTTCGGCGGCTTGACGGAACTGGAATTTCTCGCCCGGCTGGCGGGCGAGGCGCAGGCGAATCCTTATGACATCGTGCGCACGACGTTTTCCGGATCCGAGGAATCCTGGAGGAAGTTTTTGTTCGACGGTTTCGCCGGCAAGCCGGAGCCCGTTAGTGTGAGCGCCCATCTGGGTGCGCTCATGCCCGAGATCGGCTTCACCGTGCCGACCGCAAAAAGTCTTGAGGTGGTTTTTTATCGGGACGCGAAAATGGACGACGGCCGTTATGCGAACAACGGCTGGATGCAGGAACTGCCCGATCCCGTCACCAAGCTGACCTGGGACAACGCGGTGCTGGTGAGCCGCCGGACGGCACGCGACCTCGGCGTCCAGAATGGCGACATCGTGGAAATCGCACTCAATAGCGCTGTCGGCGCGGCTCCAGCTTCCGCCCGCCTGCCTGTTCCTAGCGTCAAAGGTCCGATCTGGGTGCAGCCGGGCATGGCCGATTATTCGCTCGGGCTGGCGCTGGGCTACGGCCGTGAGGGGGCATTGCGCGTGGGGCAAGGAGTCGGGTTCAACGCATACAAGATTTTCAACGGCAAATGTATTGAGGCGGGGGCGACGATCCGCAAAACGGGCGAGACCCATCCGCTGGCCACCACGCAAAGTCACTGGTCGATGGAAGGCCGGCCGGCGGTGCGGGAGGCGAACTTCGAGGAATTTTCGAAGGACCCGGATTTCGCAACGGAAATGCACGGCACCGAGCCGCCCATTGTTGCTCCATTGTATCCCAATCCGCTGGATGAGGCGAAGAAGACCGCGCTGCACCAGTGGGGCATGGCAATTGATTTAAGCTCGTGTGTCGGCTGCGGCACCTGTGTGGTTGCCTGTCAGAGCGAGAACAACATTCCCATCGTTGGCAAGGACCAGGTCCGGCGCGGCCGCGAAATGCACTGGATGCGGATTGACCGTTATTACACCGCCGACCCGGCAAAGGAAAAATGGTCGGACGGCTTTCAGCGGGACGGCGAGCAGCAATTTGCCGAATGGATTGATGATGTGCAGGCGGTGAGCCAGCCGATGCTCTGCCAGCATTGTGAAGCCGCCCCATGCGAAAACGTCTGCCCGGTGAACGCGACCGTCCACGACCAGGAAGGCTTGAACGTCATGGCGTACAACCGCTGCATCGGCACGCGGTATTGTTCGAACAACTGCCCGTACAAGGTCCGCCGGTTCAATTATCTCGATTTCAACAAACGGCCGCTGGCCGATCTCAAGGGACCGTTTTACCCGACGCCGCTGACGCACAAGACGGACGGCAAATGGGACCTGTTGAGCTGGTTCAAGGCGCCCGATGCCAGCGGCATGCGTGAAGAGGACGAATGGGACCTGATCAAGATGGCCAAGAACCCGGACGTGACCGTGCGCATGCGCGGGGTCATGGAAAAATGCACTTACTGTACGCAGCGCATCGAACAGGCCAAGATTGCGCAGAAGGTCAAGGCCGGCGCCTCGGACAACGTGCGGCTCACCGAAGCGGCCGGTACCATTCCCAAGACTGCCTGCCAGCAGTCGTGCCCGGCGGGTGCGATTGTGTTCGGCGATATCAGCGATCCGGACAGCAGCGTGTCGAAGCTCAAGGCACGGCAGCGGAATTATTCCGTGCTGGGCGACCTCCTGACGAAGCCGCGCACGACCTATCTGGCGCGCATCCGCAATCCGAACCCGGCCATGCCCGATTACCGCGACTGGCCGTTTAGCTTTGAGGAATATGAAAAGCGGGGCGGCGAACTCCAGGCGGAAAAGAAAGGAGCCGGCTGATGCCTGAAGCGGTGACCAATTTGAAGGAGCTTGCGCCGCCGGCGGAGTTGCAGCGTTCGCCCATCGTGTTGAACAATCGTGGGCTGGGTTCGCTGACGGACAAACTGCTCGCTTTCGCCGAGGGCAAGACACCGCTTTGGTGGTGGATCCTGTTTGTCCCGGCCGTGTTTGGGGCGACGGTGCTGCTGCCCGGGGCGTTGATTTACCAGATTTCCACCGGGGTTGGTGTCTGGGGCAACAATCAGCCGGTGGCCTGGGGCTGGGACATCATCAATTTCGTGTGGTGGGTCGGCGTGGCGCATGCGGGCACATTGATTTCGGCGCTCCTGTTCCTGACCCGGCAACATTGGCGCACCACCATTGGCCGGGCGGCGGAGGCCATGACGGTTTTCTCGGTGATGATGGCGGGCATGTACCCGGCAATTCACGTCGGGCGCGCGTGGTTCGCCTGGTTCATGTTTCCGATTCCAAATTCGAACGGCTTGTGGCCGCAGTTCCGTTCGCCGCTGATGTGGGACGTTTTCGCCGTCAACACGTACTTGCTTGTCTCGACGCTCTTCTGGTACATGGGATTGATTCCCGACATTGCCGCCATGCGCGATCGCGCGAAAACACGGGTGCGGAAATTCATCTACGGTTTCCTAGCCATGGGCTGGACCGGCTCCACGATGCAATGGCATAACTACGAGAAAGCCTATGTCGTTTTGTCCGGACTGTGCACGCTGCTAGTGTTCACCGTCAGCTCCATCGTCGGCCTGGACTTCTGCACGTCGCAACTGGCGGGCTGGCACGCCACCATCTTCCCGCTGTATTTCGTCGTGGGCGCCGTGTACTGCGGTTTCGGCATGGTGCTGGTGCTGCTCATCCCGTTGCGCAAATTGTGCCATCTCGAGGACATCATCACACCCCGGCACATGGATCGCATCTGCAAGCTGACTTTGCTCAGCAGCCTGGTGATTGCCTACATTTACCTGATGGAATATTTCATCGCCTGGTACAGCGGCGACCCATACGAACGCTGGGTGTTTGGCCACCGGCTCCTAGGCCACACCTACTGGTACGGCGGCTGGATCATGATCGTGGTGAACGTGGGTTTTGCCCAGCTGCTCTGGCTCAAAAGCTTCCGGCAAAACCTCAAGCTGGTTTTCCTCCTCGGCATCTTGATCAACATCGGGATGTGGTTCGAGCGTTTCGTCATCATTGTCGGTTCGTTGTACCAGGATTTTCTGCCGGCGAACTGGGGCGCGTACTATCCGACGTGGGTGGACATCTGCACCTTCCTCGGCACGCTCGGCACCTTTTTCATGATGTACCTGCTGTTCATCAAGTTCCTGCCGTTGATCGCTGTATCCGAGGTCAAAGCCGCCTTGCCACAGGGCGACCCGCATCATCCGCTGGGCGGCGCGAAAGGGGACCAGCCATGACGCCAAAATATTTCGGCATCATGGCGGAGTTCGATTCGCCCGCGGCCATCCTGTCCGCGGCGGAAAAAATCCGTGCGGCCGGGTACAACCGGTGGGACGCGTTCACGCCGTTTCCGATTCACGGACTCGACAAGGTGGCGGGCTTCAAAAACTCGCTCGTCGGCTGGGTCTCACTCCTGTTTGGCGGCGGCGCGTTCATGACGACCATGGGCCTGATCTGGTTCAGCAACGCGTTTGATTATCCAATCATCGTGGGCGGCAAACCGATGTTCAGTCCGCCGATGTCATTCGTGCCGTCCTACATTCTGATGGTGATGGGCGGCGCCGTCGGCGCGTTCGTCGGGATGCTGGCCTTGAACGGCCTGCCGCGGCTGCATCATCCCATGCTGGCGAAGGAGCGGTTCTCGCTGGCGACGCGCGACAAGTTTTTTCTGGTGATCGGCGCGAACGACAAGAAATTTTCCGAAACCGAAACCCGCAGGCTGCTGGAGTCCCTCGGCGGCGCGCACATCGAAATGGTGGAAGCCTGATGCGCCTGATGTTTCACATCATTTTGATCCTGCTGACAGTCGCGGCCGTGGGCGCGGGCATCGCCGGACTGCGGGGCCGCCTGTCGCGGGTGCCGCCCATCGAGGTTTTTCCGGACATGGACCGGCAGTTGAAATTGCGTCCCCAGCAGGCCAACGGATTTTTCACCAACGGCCTCAGTTCGCAATTGCCGCCGGCCGGCACGATTGCCCGCAGCCAGCCGATCCAGACGTTGAACGGCCCGGTCTATCCGTTCGAGGATTCGCCGGTCAACACCGGCCGCGTGACCGGCACAACCAATTTTGTGGCGACCAATCCGCTGCCGGTCACGGGGGCGCTGCTCGAGCGGGGACGCGACCGGTTTACGATTTATTGCACGGCCTGTCACGGCGCGCTGGCCGATGGCAACGGCATCACCAAGAAGCTCGGCGTCATGCCGGCGGTGGCCAACTTGCAGGGCAAACGCATCGTGGAAATGGCCGACGGGGAAATTTTTAACACCGTCACGTTCGGCAAGGGATTGATGGGCGCGCACGGGCCGATGCTGTCAGTGGAGGACCGTTGGGCGGTCATCGCCTATCTGCGCACCCTGGAGTTGAGCCAGCTCGGCTCGGTGGACGATTTGCCGCCGGACCAGCAGGCCCAATTGAGCAAATAACCATGAGTTCATCCAACGATACAACGCCATTGCCGCCGCCGCTGGACCTGTCCGGATGGCGGAAGGCGCCGGCTGTGTTGATGCTCGTCGGTGGGGTGCTGGCGGTGCTGGGTGCTGCACTGCATCCGCAGGAGTTCGGTCCCTCGTGGCTGCTGGCGTTCATGTTCTACCTGTGCATCGCGCTCGGGGCGCTGTTCCTGGTGATGCTCCATCATCTGGCCGACGCCGGCTGGTCGGTGGCCACCCGCCGGTTCTGCGAGCATATTGCGGCACTGCTGTTCCCGTGGCTGGCAGTTTTGTTCGTGCCCGTCGTGCTGTTCGGGAAACAAATTTATTCGTGGATGACGATTGCCGATCCGCATGGCAACACCTCCTTGAACGCGAGGCTGCCGGTGTTCACCCAGGCGGGTTTCCTGGCGGTCTCGGCGATTTTCTTCGGGCTCTGGTGGCTGCTGTCGTCCCGATTGCGTTACTGGTCGCTCCAGCAGGATGAAACCGGCAGCGTGGTGTGCACGCACCGGATGCGTTTCCATTCCGGCTGGGGGATTGTGGTTTTCGCGCTGACGCTGACTTTTTCCGGCGTGCTCTGGATGCAGGCAGTGCAATATCAATGGTTCTCGGCCATCTACGGCGTTTACTTTTTTGCCAGTTGCGCGTGGGTGACGCTGGCGGCGGTTTATCTCATCACGCTGCTTTTGCAACGCCAGCGTGTCCTCGATCGCGTGCTGCACGACAGCCAATTTTATTTCCTGGGACTGTTATTCTTCGCGTTCACGGTCTTCCAGGCGTACATCGAGTTCGCGCAATACTTCGTCATTTGGAATGCCAACACTCCCAGCGAGACCTTCTGGTATCTCATCCGCGAGCACGGTTCCTGGTGGTGGGTCAGCCTGCTGCTGATCTTCGGCCATTTCCTGCTGCCGTTCTTTGTGCTGTTGCCGGTGAAGGCCAAGACCAGCTTCAAGGTCATGCTGCCAATCTGCCTGTGGGCGCTGGCGATGAACTTCCTGGATCTGTCCTTCAACATCCTGCCGGCATCGCATCCGGCCGGGTATCCGTTCCACTTCCTCTGGCTCCAGCTCGGTTGTCTGGCATTCATGGGCGGATTTCTGGGCTGGGCGTTCCTGAAGAATTTCAACCGCCATGCCCCGTTCCCGCAAAAGGACCCGCGCCTGCTCGAAGCCATGGGAATTCACCCGTCAACACTTGAGGAAATTTCCGGCACGGCGCCAACCAGTGGAGGTCAGCCATGATTCAACGAGTCACCCGTGAACGCGCCGTCTGGCCGGTGGGCGTCGCCTTTGTCATAGTGATCTTTCTGTTGGTCGCGTTGGTGGCGGTGGTGAAATCTGCCAACCCGGTGCCGGCCGTTGATGCTGACCGGGCCGCGGCGCGGGCCAAGGCCCTTGCTGAAATCCGTGCCGCCGAAACCCAGGCGCTGAATCATACCGGTTGGATTGATCAAAATCGCGGTCTGGTACGGTTGCCCATTTCCATGGCGATGCAAATCGTCGAACGGGAGTGGCGGGATCCGGCCGTGGCGCGCTCGAATCTGACCGCCCGCGCGGAAAAAGCTGCGGCCCCGGCGCCCGCCGCTCCGGCCAAACCCAGTGCTTTTGAATGACCGTGAACGAACCCAATCATCCAACGAACAGCGCATCGGAAATCAATGTTTCCTTGCGCGTGCCGTTGCTGGCGCTGTTTGGCGGCGCCGCGCTGTGGCTCGTCGCCGGTTCGGTGCTGGGCATGATTGCCTCCATCAAATTTCACGCGCCCGATTTCCTCGCGGGTTGCCCGGCGCTGACCTACGGCCGCGTCCAGCCGGCGGCTGATGACGCTTTGCTCTACGGTTTCTGCCTGCCCGCTGGCCTGGGTGTGGTGTTGTGGCTGTTTGCGCAGCTCGGACAGGCGCCGTTGCGCGGCGCCATCGTGCCGGTCGTCGCGGCCAACCTCTGGCATTTGGGTGTGCTCGTTGGCCTGGGCGGCATCCTGTCGGGCAACAGCACCGGATTTGCCTGGCTGGAATTTCCGAGGGCCGGCTCGGTCCTTTTGTTTTTCGCCTACCTGTTGCTGGCATTGTGGGCAACGATGAATTTCGCGGCGCGCCGTGAACGCGCGCTGTATCCCTCACACTGGTTCCTGGTGGCCGCGCTGTTCTGGTTTCCGTGCATCTATTCGACGGCGAATTTGTTGCTGGTCGCCTGGCCGGTGCGCGGCGTGGTCCAGGCGGTCATCGGCTGGTGGTTCGCCGGCAATCTGCTTTTCGTCTGGATCGCACTGGTCGGCATCGGCACGGCGTTTTATTTTCTGCCGAAGTATGCCGGCCGGCCGTTGAAGAGTTATTACCTCGCCCTCTACGCGTTTTGGATGCTGATTTTATTTGGTGCCTGGTGCGGCATTCCGCCGGGCGCGCCGGTGCCCGCGTGGCTGCCGGTGCTCAGCACTGTCGCCGCCACTTTGACCCTGGTGCCGGTGTTCGCGGTGGCGGCCATCGCGTTTCAAACTGTGCGTGGCCCGAGCCAGTGCCATCCCAAGGGCGGTCCGTTCTGCTTCATCCGGTTTGGCATCCTGTCGTTTGTGATTTCATCGCTCATGTTCCTGGCCATGGCTTGTCCCAGAATCAGCCGGGTGACGGAATTTACCTGGTTCGGTCCGGCCCAAACACAGCTGCAACTCTACGGCTTTTTCGCGATGACGATGTTTGGCGCGATTTATCATTTGCTGCCGCGGGTCATGGGATTTGAATGGCCGTTTCCAAAACTGGCCAGGCTGCACTTCTGGGTTTCGATGATTGGGGTGGTGCTGCTGGTGGCGCCGCTGGCGATCGGCGGGGTGGAGCAGGGGTTGAAGCTCAACCAGCCCGGCGTGGCTTTTGCCGAGGTGGTGAAATCGACGCTGCTGTTCTTCCGGGTGGGCACGACCGGCCTGCTGTGGATCCTGCTGGGCAACCTGCTGTTTGCCCTGAACATTTTCGCCCTGACCTTTGCCTGGAAGATGTCGCTGCTCAAAACCGTGTTCGCCGCCGTGACGGCGCCGCTGGACAAGGCGGAGGTGAAGGCATGAAAAACGGCCTGTTGATATTTATTGCGGTGCTGATTGCCCTGGGCGGTTCGTGGTGCGGTCTGGTGCTGGCGCCCACGCTGCAACTGGGCGGCGAGAAGCAAACCACCGTTCTCAATTCAGCCGACGTTTACCCGGTCGGCCGCCCGGGCGAGGCGAACCAGGGTACTTCGGTTTACCGCGCCAATGGTTGCGCCGCCTGCCATACCGAGCAGGTCCGGCAGGACGGCACGGTCTGCGAAGTGGTGTTGACCGCGGCAGGCAAAAATCCGGAGGCAGTGACGAATCTGGTTTCATCCCTGAAGCTGACCGGCCTGACCAAGGATGCCGCGGACAAGGCAGCGGCCGCGATATCCGGTGCCGGTGGCAAGGTGGAAATCCATATCGCAGCAACCGGGCCGGACATCGCCCGCGGGTGGGGGATGCGCCAGACCGTCGCCGCGGATTATCTTTATGACCAACCGGTGCAGCTGGGCAGTCTTCGCGCCGGCCCGGACTTGTCGAACATCGGTCTGCGCGAGGATGCGAGCTGGCAGTTGCTGCATCTTTACGCGCCGCGGAGCGTGGTGAAGGATTCGAGCATGCCGCCATTTCGTTACCTGTTTGAAGTTCGTAAATCGGCCGGCAGTGAACCTTCATCCGATGCGTTGAAGCTGCCGGCGGAATTCGCGCCCCCCGCGGGCTACGAGGTGGTGCCCACTCCGGAGGCCGTGGAACTGGCGGCCTATCTGGTGAGCCTGCGCGCCAACGCGCCGTTGTATGCCGCGCCCATCACCCCTTGACCATGAGTGACGAAGCAAAATCCTGCGGCGGTTCGATCCCCGATGTTGAGCCGTCGGTTGAACATTCGACCGTGCCGATCTGGATCATTGCGGTGACGCTGTTGTTGTTGTTTCTTGGCGCGGTTTATTTTGACCGTCATGGCGGCTGGTTTGATAAACAGGTTTACCACCCCTACGACTCGGCCGGCGAATTGCAGGCTTACCAGCCCAAATCCGGCGATGCTGCCGCGCTGGCGCGGGGCAAGCAGGTCTATGAAAGCGTCTGCGGTATCTGTCACGCCAACGACGGCGCGGGCAAACCCGGGCAGGCGCCGCCGCTGGCCGGTTCCGAATGGGTCAATACGAAGGGATTCGACCGGCTGACCCACATCCCGCTGGCCGGGCTGAGTGGTCAAATGCAGGTAGAGGGCAAGGATTGGAACCTGGCGATGGCGCCGATGGGGGCGGCGTTGTCCGATGCCGACCTCGCCGCCGTGCTGACCTACGTCCGCGGTTCCTGGGGAAACAAGAGCGGCGCCGTCACGGCTGACGATGTAAAAGCCGTTCGTGCCGCGCTTGGGGGTCGTCCGCAGCCGTTGAACGGCGGCCAGTTGAAGACCATGCCAGAGTAGCTAACCTTGGCATTTATCCGTTGCAATTTCCCGGCTCGGGATCGAACAACCGGTTTTTGAAGTTTAGGATTTGGAATTCTCGCTTCAGACCTTTGATTTCGTTATATTCTTTTTTTAATGAAGCCGCTGGAACCACCGGACTGCCACCATCTCTCCGCCGCCCTGGGCTGGCTGGGATTGGGCAATGTCACGGAGGCCGGCGTGGAGTTGAAAAAAATCGCGCCGGAATTCCGTTCGCATCCGCATGTGCTCGCCGTCCAATACGATGTTCACGCCCTGGCCGGGAAATGGGATGCGGCGGCGGACATTGCCGGAACCCTGGCACAGCTTGAGCCGGAACATCCGGGCACCTGGGTTTCACTGGCCTACGCGATCCGGCGAAAGGCCGGTGGGGGAATTCCGCTGGCCCGGTCAATCCTGATACAAGCCCAGCGGACATTCCCCGAAGAACAAATCATAGCATACAACCTGGCCTGTTACGACTGTCAGTTGGGTGATCTGGATGCGGCCAAGGTCTGGCTGGACAAAGCCTGCAAACTGGGTGATGCGGAAACGATGAAACAAACGGCACTGCAAGATGAGGATCTGAAACCGCTTTGGCCGGAACTTCGCGGAAGCTGATCCGACTGGCTTTACAGCAGGCTAAAATTGCTGTATTAAGATTAGACAACTACCATTCGTTCGGAATATCACACGAGCGTAAATGCCTATAAACAAATACTTTAAGATAATTCATTTTCAATTTGACATTTCCACTTTTGTGTCTCATATTTAGACATCTAAGGAAAATTAGAAGTATTAAATTTATCACCTCGATGCGCTCGTTAATTATTGCACTTCTTTTGGCTGTCGTCTCTGCCGCTCGCGCCGACATCAACATCCAGTGGACCACGGATTCGTATTCCGCTTTCGATGTTCTTATCAGTGGAACCGGCAGCTGGCAGGGAACCATTACTTCACCGTCGGGCTTGTGGCAATTGAGTGCTCAAAACACTTTCGATTACAACACCTACTATCCGACCCAGCCGATTTGGATTGGCAATTACGGAACAATGACTTTTCTTGGTCAGCTTCCCTCGAGCATCGATTCGAACCCCGCTCCATTCGACAACCGGTTGATGACCCAGCTTTATTCGGATCCCCATTCATTTTTGGATTCACACGAAAATAATAATTGGGATGAAGGTTATACTTTTCTATCGGGCATCGGATGGAGCGGCAGCGTTCCGGTAACCGTCACCTCGTTTCCGGTCGTGACCGATCCGTCAACTTGGACTTGGACAGCAGAATACCAAGCGACTGGCCCCAGCCTGGCACCGACGCCAACCCCGGTGCCAGAGCCTGGGACGGTGGCGCTGGTATTAACCAGTCTGCTGATTCTGGCTGCGAGAACGATGCGTCGTCAACGCCGGTTCCAATCAAGGCTGATCGACGGCCCGTGCGCCGTTAAGGTTTCAGTTTCTTCTGCCGCCTCGACGGCGACGGGATGAACGGGCCGGCGTACCGCGCGGTGGCGCGTTCCAACGTCCGGCGGGCTGCCTTGCGGCGATTCCGCGTTCGTCCCGCGCACCGGCACTCCGTTGTGCGGGTCGTGTCCCTGCAGGGCGGGCGGCCATTTTGCGATCTTCCACCAATCGGAAATCCACCTGTTTCTTGAAGCTGTCCACCTTGGCCACCTGCACGGTCAGCTGGTCGCCCAGCCGGATCGTGCGACGGGTGCGCCGGCCCACCAGATTATTTCTCGCAGCATCGAACACGTAAAAGTCGTCCTCGATTGTGGACAACGGCACCAGGCCGCTCATCGCCAGTCCGGGCACATCCACAAAGAAGCCGAAGTTGCGCACATCGGTCACCAGCGCCGGATAGGGCACCGGCTGGCCGGACGCCAATTGCGCCTTCAGGAAGGCGAACAGCTTCACGTCCTTGCTGTCGCGCTCGGCGTCCGCGGAATTCCGTTCGGTCACGGAAATGTGCTCGGCCGTTTCCTTGAGCGCCGAGGTGGTGACCGGCGTCTTATCGAACAAAGCCCGGTGCACCACCAGATCGGCATAACGTCGGATGGGGGAGGTGAAATGCGTGTATTTTTTCTTGGCCAGTCCGTAGTGGCCGAGCGGTTCGACCGCATAGCGCGCGCGCATGAGCGACTTGAGAAATCCGATCTTCAGCGCCGGCCCGATGGGCAGCGTCCCCAGTCGGCTCAGGAGCTTCTGGACCTCGGTGGGCTGGCTCAGGTTGCCGCACGGCACGTTCTGGCTCAGCACATCTTGGCGATATTCCTGCAGGCGCCGATCGTCCGGTTCCTCGTGGACACGATAGACCGCCGGCGTGCGCTGGCTCATCAGCCGTCCGGCCACCGCCTCGTTGGCCAGCAACATGCATTCCTCGATCAACTGATGCGAAACATCGTTTACGGTCTTTTCGATTCGCAGAATATTTCCGTGTTCGTCCAGCCGGATTTTGGTTTCCGGAAAATCAAGGTCGAGCGACCCGGCCTTGAAGCGCAACCGCCGGATGCGCTGGGTGAGCTCATTCGACTGATGCAGCATCTGCTCGATGGGATCGGGCGTGGGTTTACGCTGGAGTATTTCCAGCACTTCACCGTAGGTGAAACGCCGCTGCGAATGAATCACGGCGGAATAAAACTTTGCGTTCAACACCCGGCCGTCGTTGGAAATGAGGAATTCAACACATTTGGTCAGACGATCGACGTTGGGCTTGAGTGAACACAGCTCGTTGCTCAGTGCTTCCGGCAGCATCGGAATGACGCGGTCCACGAGGTAGGTGGAATTGCCGCGTTTGCGCGCCTCGATATCGAGTGCCGAGCCAGGTTTCACGTAATGCGACACATCCGCAATGTGAACCCACAGCCGCCATTGCTCCGGCGAAACTCGTTCCAGACAGATGGCGTCGTCGAAATCCTTGGCGTCGTCGGGATCAATCGTGATGACCTGGTGCCGGCGGCAATCCACGCGGCCCGCTTCGTCGCGCGGATGCACCGTGGTCCCGATGGTCTGCGCCTCCTGCAGGACAGGTTTTGGAAAATGCAGCGGCAAGTCGTATTGGCGCAGGACCGAGAGCATGTCCACGCCCTCCTCGCCAGGTGTTCCGAGGACCTCGATGATTTCGCCTTCCGGGTTCATGTGGCGCGATTCCCATTCGCGCAATTCGACGACCACCTTGTCACCGACGCGTGCGGGCCGGCCCAGGTCACGCGGTTCGGGCACGTAAATATCGTGCGGAACGCGCGGATCATCAGGAATGACGTAGAGAAACTGCCGTCCCCGTTGCAGGGTGCCGACCATCCGCGTACGTTTCCGTTCCAGGATGCGTACGACCTTGCCGGTGGCGGCTTCGGCAGTGTCGGAGCGCAAGCCGCGGGGACGGACATCGCGCCTGACCAGCACGCGATCTTCGTGCAGGGCGGTGCCGGTGGCATCCTCGGGGATGGCAATTTCCTTGAGGGCCGCGTCATCCGGCTGGAGAAAGCCCTTGCCCTGGCGGTTCATCCGGATGCGGCCGGGAATCAGGTCAGCCTCGGCGGGCTGGATGTAGCGGTTACCCTTGACGCGGGCGATCTGGCCTGACTGCTCGAGTTCGCGCAGCTCGCCCTGAAGCTCCTGCTGGCGATTGGGCGGCAGCCGCAGCAATCGCAGCAGTTCCGGCACATTGGCCGGGACATAATCTTTTTGGTCCAACAGATGGACGATTTTTTCTTTCATCAAAACTTATATTTTCCAAGGCACAGCCAAAGGATTCAGTTCCACAATTTCTTCTGTGCGTTCTCTGCGGTAAAGCCAATGGCCTGTGCCGAAGTCAGCGGCAGTATGACCTATTGCAGCAGGTTGACCAGCCCTACCTTTGTGTATCGACGTCAAGGCCGATTCTTCATTCTGGCTTCTGAGTTGTGGATTCTGGATTCTGAAGCAATGCGCAAGGAACCGCCGAGGTGTTACGACGTCGCTGTGATTGGCGCCGGGCCGGCCGGTTCTTCCGCCGCGCTGGCTCTGGCCGGCCGGGGGCTGGCCGTCATCCTTCTCGAAAAGGAAAAACTTCCGCGCTACAAGACTTGCGGCGGCGGCGTGCTCCGTCGCGCTTACCAGTTGCTGCCTCCAGGCGTGGAACAGGTTGTGGAACGCAGGTTCAACTCGGTGCAGTTGAATTTTATCGGAACGGAATTGACATTTACGGCGACCCGGCCGGAACCCGTCGTTTACATGACCATGCGGGCAGATCTGGACTGCCTGCTGGCTCGCGAAGCTGAAAAAGCGGGAGCCAACCTGATTGAATCCTGTTCGGCCACGCAGCTTATGGTGCGGGACCAGTTTGTTGAAATTTCCACGACCGGCGGGGATTACCGGGCGAAATTCGTCATTGCCGCCGATGGCGTGCACAGCGCCACGGCGAAAGTCGGGGGCTGGCGCGAACTGCCGGCATTGGCGCCCGCTTTGGAATATGAGGTTTATCTGTCGGAGGAAGATTTTGAGCGATTCGGCAAAATCCCGCGGTTCGATTTCAACACGATTGAAGCCGGTTATGCCTGGGTTTTCCCAAAACGGTCGCATCTTTCCGTGGGAATTTTGAGCACCCGCCGGGTGAACACCGACCTATCGTCGAAATTACACAGTTATCTGAAGCAGCTTGGGATCAACCGGGTGCAGAAAATCGAAAAACACGGCTATCTCATCCCGCTGATGCCCCGGCAGGAAGCGCTGGGCCGCGGCCGCATATTGCTTGTCGGTGATGCCGCCGGACTGGTGGATCCGGTCACGGCGGAAGGTATCTCCCATGCCATTCGGAGCGGACAACTGGCGGCGGCGGCACTGACTGGTTGCGAGTTTGATGTTTCCCGTGTGAGCCGACACTACCAATCGTTGCTGGAGACGGAAATACTTTCTGAATTGCGCGCCGGCCGGCTGCTGGCCAAGGCGCTTTATAACTGTCCCTGGTTGCGCAACCGGGCGTTCCGCGCGAACGGCCAAAAACTGAGCGATTTCGTTACGGCCGTGGTGGCAGGGGAACGGAGTTATGCAAACGCTCTGAAAAACCCGTTCAATTTTCTGAAGCTGTTTGTCTCGGGAACTTGAAAAAAATCAACACGGCTGGTGGCCCCAGTCATTTTCCTTGAGATATTTTTCATACAACTCCATCTGTTCCTCGGGCGTCAGTTTTTCCGGCAGTGCGTCGGTCTTGCCGGACAAGCCGTCCGCACGCGGCCTGGCGGAACGCAACGAGCCGGGTGATTTCAAGCCGTTCCCGGGATCAACCACGGCTTTGTTGATTTCAGGCAATTCCATTCGCTTTCGCCAAACTCTCCGCTATCAATCCCCAACATTCAACCATCAACTGCCTGGCCGGGGACCTAAAAACCCGCATTGACACCAGCTTCGTTCCTGCCGATTCTTTCCCTGTGAAAAACTTGATCCGCCTGACCGTTTTATTTCTTATGACTGCATTGGTTCATGCCGGTTCCATTTACGACATCGCCGTCAAGGATATTGATGGCAAAGACACGACGCTGAACGCCTACAAAGGCAAGGTGCTGCTCATTGTGAACGTTGCCTCCAAGTGCGGCTACACGCCGCAGTATAAAAATCTCGAGGCCGTTTATCAGAAATACAAGGACCAGGGTTTTGTCATCCTCGGTTTCCCCTGCAACCAGTTCGGCGGGCAGGAGCCGGGCACGGATGCGGAGATCAAGCAGTTCTGCACCTCCAAATACGACGTCACGTTCCCGCTCTTCGACAAGATTGAAGTGAACGGGCCGAACCGCCATCCGCTTTACGTGATGCTTGCGGGCGATGCCTCGCCGTTTCCCGGCAAGATCAAATGGAACTTCAACAAGTTCCTCATCGGCCGCGACGGGAAAATTCTCAACCGCTTTGATTCCAAGGTCACGCCGGATTCGCCGGAAGCGACTGAAGCGATAACGGCCGCCCTGGCCGCGAAATAGTCACGAAACCTCAGGCTGCATTGGGTTTTGGCAGTGTGCTTGCGCGTTTTCAGCCTCCCGCGAATACCGGTCGGAAATTTGCCTCGGTGAGGATGCGGGCGACCGCTTCGCGCTTGTCACCTTGAATTTCAATCTGGCCATCCTTGACCGTGCCGCCGGTGCCGCAGACTTTTTGCATCATTTTGGCGAGTTGCTCCTTTTCCGGCAGGCCAATGCCCACAAAACCCTTGACCACCGTGACGGTCTTGCCGCCGCGTCCGGCCTTTTGCCGGAGGATGTCCACGCGCCCGCGACTTTTCTGCGCCGGCCTCGGTGCGGCCGGCGGCGGGGTATGAGCCGGAAAATTTTCCGGCGCCGCCGGGAGGCCTTCGATCGACAGGGCACCAAAGGGATTGTGACCAAAATCCGATCCGCCGTCGGTGGGAATGCGTTTGTGGCTGCTCATGCGTTTAGGCTGGGCGAGTTTAGCCGATCGGCGGGGTGGTGAAAATCAATTTTCACCCATTGCCGGTTGCCTGGCTTTGATGATGCAGAACCACGAAGCAAAACAGTTTTCTTGTTTTCCCGGCGGAAAAATATTAGGCTCATTTTAATTAGGGGTCTATTCCAAGGAACGCTTATGAGATTTTTTCAACATAGGAATTTAATTGCATTGATTTGTACACTGCCTTGCCTTCCGCACATCGCATGGGCCGCAGCGCCAACCATTACCGCCCAGCCAGTCAGCCAGTCAGCGGCGGTGGGTGGTTCGGTGATGTATAGTGTCACGGCCCATAGCGCGCCACCGGTCAGTGTGTTGAATTACCAGTGGAGCTTCAACGGGACAAATCTGGCCGCCGCAACAAATACTTCGCTCACCCTGACCAATGTGCAATTGAGTCAGGCGGGCAATTACTCCGTCCTGGTCGCCAACAAGGCTGGCTCCGTCCTTAGTTCGAACGCAGTTTTGACGGTATATGTGTTGTCCTGTGACCCTCCGCCATCCGGCTTGTTGGACTGGTGGCCGGGCGAAGGAACTGCCAATGACATTGCCGGGACCAACAACGGCACGTTGGTGGCCAATGCCTCTGCCGGCGCTCCGGGAATGGTCGGGACCGGATTTCATTTCGATGGCACGAACGATTATGTGCGGATTCCCGACTCGCCCAATTTCCATCTGACCAATTTCACCGTGGAAACCTGGGTGGAATTCGACAAGCTGAACACGCCTTCAACCGGTCCAACCCCCGGTCAGCAATACATGGTTTTCAAGCAAAATTCACAATCATCCTTTTTTGAAGGGTTCGGCTTGATCAAGGACCGGAGCATCAGCGCCGGGGGCGGCGCCACCACCTCCGCCAACGGCGATATTTTCCTGCTGGAGGTCACCTCCGGCACCACCACCATCGAAGCTACCGGTGTCACGGTGATTTCCACGGGCGTGTGGTATCATGTGGCGGCCGAGCGCGGCACCAACTTTCTTCGGTTGTACGTAAACGGAAACCTCGATGCAGAAGTCGCGGTCAATTTTCCGCAGGATTATGGAACGCTGCCATTATGTCTCGGCTCGTCCGGCCAGCCGGGCTGGGATTGCAAACTGGGCGGCTCGCTGGACGAGGTTTCGCTTTACAACCGGGTGTTGTCCTCCAACGAAATAGCCACCATCTATCAGGCGGGATATTTGGGCAAATGCAAATCGCCAACCAATGTGAAAGTCGCCATGTATCCCGGCGCTCATCCTGGTGTGAGTTTTGCCGGCGCTGTCGGACAAACGTACGGCGTTCAAACCAGCACCAATCTGACCGGCGTCAGCACTTGGGAGGGACTGACAAACCTGATCCTGACCGCGCCGACCAATCTGTGGTTCGACTCCCAACCCGCAACCCAGCACCAAAGATTTTACCGTGTTGTGAACGGCATGGTTCCCATTCCGTAATCAGAACCGCATCGTTTTGGCCGCAGCGGGTCGCTACTGAACCGGCCTTTTCATCAGGCGCCCGGTTTCCACGAGGTGTTTTCGAGCAGTTGGATGCCCGGTTTTTCAAAGCGGATGCGGCGTGCCTTGTAGAGTTTGCCCAGGGCTTGCTTGAAGGCTTTCTTGCTTACGCCAAAGGCCTGGCGGATTGCTTCGGGCGAACTGTCGTCGTCAAAGTCCAGCCGGCCGGCATTGCGTTCCAGGGCCTGGACAATCAAACCGGTCAGGGGCGCCACGCGTTTGTATCCGGACGCATCCAGACTCAGGTCGATTTTTCCATTGGGACGGACGGTTCGGACAAAGCCCTTCAGCTTCTGGCCGGCGATGAGCGGGGTGGCGAGGTTGTCGTGATAGAGCAGACCACGATGGGCATTTTCGATGATGGCGTTGTAGCCAAGAGGCGTTTTGCCGGTGACCAGCAGGTTGACCGGCTGGCCATCACGATAGGCCGGCGTTTCACGGTTCAGATGCCGTCCCAGTCGCGCCGTCGCCAAAATCCGGTTCGTCTTAACATCAAGACAGATATAGACAATCACCTGCTGCCCCACGCGAACCGGATCGACCTGTTCGCGGAACGGCAGCAACAAATCCTTCGCCAGCCCCCAATCGAGAAACGCCCCGATATTCTGGTTCACACTGACTACCTTCAAGGCCGCAAATTCGCCGACCATGGCATGAGGCGTTTCAGTCGTGGCCACCAGCCGGTCCTCGGAATCGCGATAGACAAACACATCCAACTTGTCCTTGGGTTTCAGGTCCTGCGGGATATAACGGCCGGGCAGCAGGATCTCGCCCAGTTCCCCGCCGTCAAGATAGAGGCCCGGTGACGATTCCCTGATCACGGAGAGCCGGTTGCGTTTGCCGAGAATTGCCATGCGTCATAGAATATGCTTGTCCCGCCGCCGCGGGGAGCAGAATCAACGGTCGCCCCTGATCGTTAGAAGTTCAAAATTGCAGTTTGAGAGCGGCTTTCTGTTGAATGCGGCTTGCGGTTGGATCCAAACTTGGCCGATAATATCCTCTTTCGGAACAAACAAGCCGGGTTGCTTCGAACATGGTTGATGAACAAAAAGTGGACGCTGGAAATTTGATGGTTGGGACGGTTTGCTGGCGCGGAATCCTGTTTTCACAGGTGATTCCCTGCTGTCTGCTGCTCGGGTGCCTGGCCGGCAGCGGATGCTCCATCAACCATTATGTGCTGAACAAGGCGGCCGACGCCGTGGCCCAGACCGGCACCACATATTCGAGCGATGATGACCCCGATCTCATCAAGGCTGCCGCGCCATTCGGCCTGAAACTCACGGAAAGCATGCTCGCGGAGAACCCGCGACACCTGGGCTTGTTGACTTCCGCGGCCAGTGGATTCACCCAGTATGCCTACGCCTTTGTGCAGGAGGAGGCCGACGAAATTGAGCCGCAGGATTTCGCCGCCGCCGAGGTGTTGCGCGTGCGCGCCCGGCGACTCTACCTGCGTGCCCGGGGTTACGGCTTGCGCGGTCTCGAAGTGAAGCATCCCGGTTTCGAGAAAGCGTTGCTGGCCAGTCCCCGGACCGCCGTCCGCATGGCCACGAAATCAGATGTGCCGCTGCTGTATTGGACGGCGGCCGCATGGGCTTCGGCCATTTCACTTTCCAAGGACAACCCGGCACTGGTCGGGCAGATTCCGGCCATGGAGGCATTGATGGACCGGGCGCTGGAACTGGACGAGGGCTACGGACAGGGCGCAATTCACACCTTCATGATCACTTATGAAATGAGCCGGTCGGACGGGGCGGGCGATCCGGCGACCCGGGCCCGTCAGCAATTTGAACGCGCCATGGCCCTGTCGCAGGGAATGGATGCCTCGCCGCTGGTCGCTCTGGCCGAGGCCGTCGCCATTCAAAAGCAGGACGTGAAGGAATTTGAATCGTTGCTCAACCAGGCTTTGGCCGTCAATCCGGATGCCAGTTCCGGCACCCGGCTGCTGAACACCGTGATGCAACGGCGCGCGCGCTGGCTCCTCTCGCGCAAATCCGAATTATTCTTGATCCAATGAAAATGAACCTGATTGCAAAAGTCGCATCTTTGACGCTGGTCCTGGGATGTTTCCTGCCAGTGAACCGCGCTGTGGGCGCCGGCCCGGTGAAAATCCGGCTCGGGACTCTGGCGCCTAAAGGCTCGTCCTACACCAAACATCTCCAGGCCATGGGCGAGCAATGGCGCTCGGCGCCGGATGGCGGCGTGCAGTTGACGATTTATGCCGACGGCACCATGGGCAGCGAGGCCGACATGGTGCGCCGCATGCGCCTCGGCCAGTTGCAGGCCGCAATGGTCACCACCACCGGCCTCACCGAGATTGAACCGGCCGTTGCCGGACTTCAAACCATGCCAAAGGTTTTCCGCAATCTGGAGGAGGTGGATTACATCGGCGAAAAATTGCAGCCGATGCTTGAAAAGCGCCTGGAAGCGAAAGGTTTCGTCGTATTGTTCTGGTCGGATACCGGTTTTGTCCGTTTTTTTTCCAAAGAGCCGATGGTTTCGCCCGGCGATCTGCGGAAGACAAAACTGTTCATCTCCGCCAATCGTCCCGCTGAAATGTCGGTGTATCATTTTGTCGGCTGCAACGCCGTGCCGTTGGAGGTTGCAGACATTTTGCCCGGGCTCTCGACCGGGCTGATTGATTGTTTGTGCCTGCCGCCGACGATTGCCCTGGCCATTCAGGCGGATTCGGCCGCCCCGCACATGCTCGACATGAACTGGGTGCCGCTGGTGGGTGCCGCCATCATTAATAAAAAAACCTGGGACAGCCTTTCGCCTGCGGCTCAGGAGGCGTTGCGCAAATCCGCCCGGGAAGCCGGCCGGCTCATCAAGGCCGACGGCCGACGCGAAAATGTGGAATCCATCGAGGCCATGCGGAAGCGCGGACTGATTGTTCACCCGCTCAGCCTGGAATTGGATGCTGAATGGAACCGGACGGTCGAGCAGGCGTGGCCCAAGATCCGTGGAACGGTGGTTCCCGAGGACATCTTTGACGAGGTAATGAACGACCTGAAAACCTACCGCGCAGCACACCCCGAGGCCGGCAGGTGACCCGCGAAATGTCCGTTGCCGCATCCGAACCCGTCCCGCCTGCCGTTGCACCGGGCGGTAAACTTCGCTGGCTTTGGCAGGCGGAAAACCTGCTCATCGCGCTCGCGCTCGCCGCACTCGTGGTGCTGCCTCTCATCCAGATTGCCGGACGCAAACTGTTCCACGGCGGCTTGAGCGGCGGTGCGGCGCTGCAGCAGCATCTGGTCTTGATCATCGGCCTGCTGGGCGGCATGTTCGCCGCGCGCGACCGCCGCCTGCTTAGCCTCTCGACACTCACCAATTTTCTCAGCGGCCGCTGGCAAAAGTGCGCCCGCGCCTTCAGCAGCGCTTTTGCTGCGGGGATCACGGTTTTTCTTTGCCTGGCAGCAGTGCAACTGGTGCAGTCCGAACACGAGGGCGGCAAGATCCTGGCCTACGGGATTCCAATGTGGACGATTCAACTCATCATGCCGCTGGGTTTTGGCGTCATTGCGCTGCGCCTGCTTTGGCATGCGGCGGACGGCTGGCGGGGACGGGTGTTCGCGCTGGCCTTGGCCGGCACCATGATCTGGATCGGCTTTCATCCGCCTCTGTCGCCCGCCCGGCTGGTCGTGCCCGGCCTCGTGGCCCTGCTGGTGGCGGTCGTGCTTGGTGCGCCCATCTTCGTCATGCTCGGCGGCGCGGCCTTGATTTTATTTTGGGGCGACGACCTGCCCATCGCCTCGGTTTCTCTCACGCATTATTCGATGGTGACCAATCCCACGCTGCCGACCGTTCCGCTGTTCACGCTCGCCGGTTATTTTCTCGCCGAAGGCGGCGCTTCAAAGCGCTTGATCCGCGTTTTCCAGGCCTTTTTGGGACAGTTGCGCGGGGGACCGGCCATCGTCGCCGTGCTGGCCTGCGCGTTTTTCACCTCCTTTACCGGGGCGTCCGGCGTGACCATCCTCGCGTTGGGCGGACTGCTCATGCCGGTATTGCTGGGCGCCGGCTATTCCGAACGATCCGCCCTGGGCATGCTCACCGGTTCGGGCGGGCTGGGACTTCTGTTTCCACCGTCGCTCCCGCTGATTCTTTTCGCCATCGTTGCCGGCTCCAACTCGGCTGGCGCGGGCGTGACCATTGAAAAAATGTTTCTCGGCGGGCTCGGGCCCGGCCTGCTGCTTGTGATCATGGCCATCTGGCTGGGGATGCGCCTCGGCCCGAAAAGCAAAATCGCTGGCCAGGCATTCGACCGGAAAGAAGCCGGCGGTGCCATTTGGGCGGCCAAGTGGGAACTGCTTCTGCCCGTGGTTGCGCTGGTTGCCCTATTTGGTGGATTCGCCACGCCGGTTGAAGCCGCCGCCGTCACCGCTTTTTATGCATTCGTCGTTGAAACTTTTGTCTATCGTGATTTCAAAGGAGCAGGGGACGTGGTGCGCGTCATGGCCGAGTGCGGTCTGCTCGTCGGGGGCGTGCTGCTCATCCTTGGTGTGGCGCTCGGATTTACCAACTACCTTATAGACGCCGAGGTACCGGGTCGCGCTGTGGAATGGGTCACCGGCACCGTGCATTCCAAATACGCCTTTCTTCTCACCCTCAACCTTTGTCTGCTGCTGGTCGGCTGTGTGATGGACATGTATTCCGCCATCGTGGTTGTCGTGCCTATCATTGTTCCGCTGGGGATTGCCTACGGTATTGATCCGATTCATCTCGGCATCATCTTTCTGGCTAATCTGGAACTGGGACTGTTGACCCCGACTGCCGGCATCAACATCTTTCTTTCGTCATATCGTTTCGGAAAGCCCGTACTGCAAATCTCGCGTGCGGTCATCCCCATGCAGTGTGTCCTCATCATCGGCCTGTTGTTGATCACCTATTGCCCCTGCCTCACCACCTTCCTGCCGCACTGGTTGGGCAAATGATATTTTCAAGAACCGCGAGCGTCCGTTGCGTCTCCCAACCGAGGACGCTTCAGTTTTGACTCGGCAGTTAAACTCGGACATCTTGGCGGCAGTTCATCCTGCATCGGCAAATCCGGGGGCGTGGATGAACGATGGACGGTCCCGGGCACGATTGCGTATGCAAACACTTGACCATCTTTTTGACAACAACCAGGCTTGGGCCGGTCGTATCCGGCGGCAGGACCCGGATTTTTTCCTCAAGCTCTCACGACAGCAATCGCCCGCCTATTTGTGGATTGGCTGCTCCGACAGCCGGGTGCCGGCCAACGAAATCGTCGGACTGCTGCCCGGTGAATTGTTCGTGCATCGGAATGTTGCCAACCTCGTGGTGCACACCGACCTCAACTGTCTATCGGTCATGCAATTTGCGGTGGATATACTGAAAGTACGCCACATCATTGTTTGCGGGCATTATGGATGCAGCGGCGTGCTGGCGGCGCTTCGGCGCGACCGGCTAGGCCTGAGTGACAACTGGCTGCGTCACGTTCAGGACGTGCGCCGGAAACATGATCGGAAATTGGCGGGCTTGGAGGGTGACACCGAGGCGTCCAACCGGCTTTGCGAATTGAACGTCATCGAGCAGGTGGCCAACGTTTGCCAAACCACCATTGCGCGTGACGCGTGGGAACGCGGCCAGGAACTGGCCGTGCATGGCTGGATTTATGGACTGCAAAACGGGCTTCTGCGAGACCTGAAAGTGACCATCGCGACCTTCTCCGAAACTCAACCGGTTTATGACGCCGCAATTTCTGCGGTGGACTGATACGTCGATTGTTGGTTTAAACTACCAACGATAAGATTATTGTCTGCATTAAACCGCCCGGCGCTTGTCTTGAAATTGGACACTTCCGGCATGGCGTTTTGCAATTAACCGTCCCAGCCTCGTTTTTTTTCCCTAATCATGGTTTTTTTCAACTTTTATAGTTGCCTGTTTAATAGACGGTTATGGAATGGGAGTTGCTCCCATTTCGGGACGATGTCAATCCCATGAATACAAATTTATTCGAATCATTCTCAAAGATGATCGAGGAAATCCCGGCGCAAGGGATAATTCCGGCGGTTGAACTTGAACGTCGAATGCTGGCGGAGGATCTGGCCCACAGCCGGACGGTGGCGATCAAAGAGGTTCGCTCGATCTTGAGTTTTTGCCGTTTTATCGAAGCTGCCCAGTCTGGCGTATCGCTTCCGCCCACGGTCCTGCCGGCAACCGAAACGGAGTTTTACCGCAGAACCACGGCACGGTTGATTGAAGCCGGGGAACTGCCGTTTGAAGCAAAGGAAAAATTTGACGCCACTTTTTCCGCTCCGCTTTTGAAGACATTGATCCGGTCGTTTGTCACAAGTTTTCAAAGTTAGAAACCCCGGGGCGGCCGGCCACTTTGTCGGCCGGCCTTTTCAAACCCGCTTGCGTCGGCCGGGCATCGTTCATAGAGTTGCGTGACGATGACTTGGCTGGACCAAATTGCCCGGTTCTGGCCGCATTTGGCAGCGGGCTTTGATTTGCTGGCGGCTTTACTGGCGTCGCTTCATGCCCTGCTGCACAAACGGGATTCCCGCGCCGCAACGCTTTGGATTGGCATCATCTGGCTGATGCCATTGTTCGGGCCGGTACTCTATCTCGTGCTGGGCGTGAACCGCATCCGGCGCCGCGCCATTTCCCTGGGCGTGCACAAAACCATCAGCCGTCCGATTCCCGATGACCTGGGCGAATCGCAACCTGAAGGCGCGGAACACCTGAAAATGCTCGCGCGCGTCGTCGGCCGCGTCGTCGCCCAACCCCTGACGCCCGGCAACCGGATTCAACCGTTGGTCAATGGCGACAGGGCGTTTCCCCCGATGCTCGCAGCGATTGAATCCGCGGAAAAGTCCGTGTCGCTGGCCAGTTATATTTTCGACAACGATGCCACCGGAGGACAATTCGCCAGCGCGCTGGGCCGGGCCGTCAAGCGCGGGGTGGCGGTGCGGGTTTTGATTGACGCCGCGGGGATGCGCTACTCGTGGCCACCCATCACTCACAAGCTGAGGCACGCGCGCGTTCCCTTTGCCAGATTTTTGCCTTCGTCGCTGCTGGCACCGTGGCGCGTGGCGACCATTAATTTGCGCAACCACCGTAAAATTCTCGTCGTGGATGGCCGGACGGCTTTCACCGGGGGAATGAACATCCGGCATGGAAACGTGCTGGCTGCCAGGCCCGGAAGTCCAGTCCAGGACCTGCACTTTTGCGTGGAAGGCCCGGTGGTGACGCGGTTGCAGGAGGCGTTTGCAAACGACTGGGCGTTTACCACCGGAGAAGTGCTCGACGACGGCATCTGGTTTCCGGAATCGAAGGAGTGCGGCCAGGTCATCGCCCGGGTTATCACCGATGGTCCGGATGCGGATTACGACAAGCTGCGCTGGACGCTGCTGGCCGCGCTGACGGAGGCGCAGACATCCGTGCAAATTTTGACGCCGTATTTTCTGCCCGACACCGCGCTGGTCACCGCGCTGAATTTGGCGGCATTGCGCGGAGTGAGGGTGGACGTCATTTTGCCATCCAAAAACAACCTGCCGTTTGTTCAGTGGGCCTCGCGAGCCCTCTGGTGGCAGGTGCTGGAACGCGGCTGCCACATCTGGCTCACGCCGCCGCCCTTCGACCATTCCAAGCTGATGATCGTGGACGGGCATTGGGTCCTGATTGGCTCGGCGAACTGGGACGCGCGCAGCTTGCGGCTGAATTTTGAACTGAACGTGGAAGGCTATGGCCGGGAATTTGCGCGGGACATGACCGCGGTGATTGAAACTAAGCTTGTCGGCGCGCGCGAGGTGACGCTGGCCGATGTCGATGCGCGGACGATGCCGGGCAAGTTGCGCGATGCCACCGCGAGATTGTTCTCGCCGTTTTTATGAGACCGGCCGGGGGTGCTGCTGCGCCGCCGGAATTTTAAAATTGGCCGCGCCGCACCACGGCCTTACCCTCTGGTTCATGAAACCGTTTGAAAGTCTGACCGAAAAAGAAGTGCTGGCGCTGGCCATCTCGCTCGAAGAGGAGGACGCGCGGATTTACGAGGATTTCGCCGATGGATTGCAGGAGAATTATCCCGAACAAGCTGTCAAGTTCCGTCAAATGAGGCGCGAGGAGGACGGTCATCGCCATCGGTTGCTGGAATTGTACAAAAACCGTTTTGGCGATCACGTGCCGCTCATCCGGCGTCAGGACGTGCGCGGATTTGTGAACCGCCGTCCGGTCTGGCTGGTGCGTCCGCTCGGGCTCAAAGCCGTGCAAAAGGCAGCCGAAGGCATGGAACTTGAGACGAAACGATTTTACGAAGTCGCGGGACGTCGCACCACCGACACGGGTGTCCGGCAATTGCTTGGCGACCTGGCGGAAGAGGAACGCAATCACGCGCACACGGCGGAGCAAATCACGCTTACCAAGCTCAGCGAGACGGAATCGTCGCAACAGAAGCGATTGTTTCTGTTGCAAGTTGTGCAACCGGGTTTGGCCGGCCTGATGGATGGATCGATTTCCACCCTGGCGCCGTTATTTGCCGCCGCATTTGCGACGCACAACAGCTGGGAAACATTTCTGGTCGGCCTCGCCGCCAGCAGCGGCGCGGGCATCAGCATGGGATTTGCGGAGGCGCTGTCCGACGACGGCAGCCTTACCGGCCGCGGCCATCCTTGGGCGCGCGGTTTTGTATGCGGCCTGATGACCACGCTCGGCGGCCTCGGCCACACGCTGCCGTTTTTGATCCCGAATTTGAAAACCGCCGTTGCCGTCGCAGTAGGTGTGGTGCTGGTCGAGTTGGGCATCATTTCGTGGATCCGCCACCGGTTCATGGACACGCCTTGGGCATCGGCATTGTTCCAAGTCGCCCTGGGCGGGGCGCTGGTTTTTCTGGCGGGAATTTTGATCGGGAATTCCTGAAAATCAACCGGGTGAAAACGGTTTACCCAAACCGAATTGGATCATTTGCTGAACTGGAATGCGTGAAATCTGACGAAAGGTCTCGCGCCTTTTTGATCAGGTCTTACGGCTTCCAATCGAACGCTTTTTTCTTCAACGCGTAAAGATAGCCGGCAAACAGAATCACGAGGAACGATATCATGGAGCCGAAAATGAGGTTCCGCGTGGCTGGATCGGCCAGCATGTCCTTGTAAACGACCGCCCAGGGAAACAGAAACACGACCTCGATGTCGAACAGGATGAACAGCATGGCGACAAGGTGGAATTTGACGGACATGCGCGGGTTGCCTTCGCCGATCGGGAGCATGCCGCACTCATACGCGGTGTCCTTGATCTGGGTGCGTTTGGCGCGTTTGCCGAGCAACGTGGACCCGATGATCATGCTGAACGGCGCGATGATGGCCAGGCCAAGCAACATCAATACGGCCATATACTGCGCGAATTGCGACTCTTCCATGCGGAAAGAATAGGGATGGGGAGCGAAAATTCAATGAGGAAAATGTCAATTTAGGAAAAATCTATTTCCGGAAAAGCTGCATTGGCAGCATCAAGAGCCTGGTGAGCAGTGGGCAGGTCAGGATGGAAAATGAATGCTGAAACTGTCCCTGGCATGTTGAATATCACCGGCAAACGGCCAAGCCAGTTCCCCGGGATCGGACGAAAACAACATGCCAGCGGCAGTGGGAAGCCGGCGGCAAGCGTCGGAAATCTGTCCGCTTCATTCAACGCACGTGTTCGTCGAGGAATTTGACCATGGCTTTGCCAAATGCGGCCAAGTCCTGGGGCGTGCGGCTGGAAATCAGGTTGCCATCGACGACCACGGGTTCGTCCACCCAGACGCCGCCCGCGTTTTCGATGTCATCCTTGATGCCGCGAGAACCGGTGACCCGTTTGCCTTTCAAAATTTTCGCCGAAATCGGAATCCAGCCGCCGTGACAGATGAACGCGACGAGTTTGCCCTGCTCGAAAAATTCCCGTGTCAGCGAAAGCACCTTCGGGTCGCGCCGCAGCTTGTCCGGCATAAAGCCGCCCGGAACCAGCAAACCGCAAAAATCCTGACTGTGTGCGTCCTTGAGCAGGAGGTCCGACTGCGCGGGATAGCCGTGTTTGCCGGTGTAGGTCTTGATTTCCGGCGCGGCGCATTTTGTGACGTAACCGGCTTCCCCCAGCCGCAGCTTGGGATACCACAATTCGAGGTCTTCGTAAATGTCGTCGAGAAAGGCCAGCAACGGTTTTTTCTTTTGCATGACTTAATCTTTGCCGAACGCTTTAAATGAACAAGTCAATTTACTGTGCACGGCGCATAAGTATTTCTCGTTAAAAAATATTTTCCTTTCTCCTTCGCCTATTTGCCCGTTCAATTCTGCGCCATGTCGCACGAATATGTCCTGAAGTCATTCGCACCGGAAATCCGGCTGAACATCGACTATGCGCGCGAATTGAATCTGCAGCAGCTGGCCGCCGTCACCGCGCCTCCCGGCCCGGCTCTCGTCATCGCCGGCGCCGGTTCAGGCAAGACCCGCACGCTCACCTACCGCGTCGCCTATCTGCTCGAACAGGGCATTCCGCCCGATCGCATCCTCCTGCTCACATTCACGAACAAGGCCGCCGGCGAAATGATGCGCCGCGTCTCGGACCTTATAGGCCGGCAAATCCCCACGCTTTGGGGCGGCACGTTCCATTCCATCGGCAGCCGCGTGTTGCGCTCGCATGCCGCCGTGATCGGCTACCATCGCGATTTCACAATTCTGGACCGTGACGACGCGAAGGATTTGATCAAGGCTTGTGTCGCCGGGGCCGGCATTGAAACGAAGGGATCGCATTTCCCCAAACCGGATGTCTTGAATGAAATTTTCTCGCTAGCGGCAAATACGCATCAGACGACGGAAGAACTGTTGGACGGGCAATTCAGCTATTTTTCCCAGTTCGCTCCGCAAATTGCCGACCTGCAGAAACGTTACGCCGCCCGCAAACGCGCCACCAACGCGATGGATTTTGACGATCTGCTCGCGCTCTGGCTCAAGCTGTTGCAGGACCATGCCGAGGTGCGCGAACATTACCAGCGCCGTTTCCAGTTCATCCTCGTGGACGAATATCAGGACACAAACCAGCTCCAGAGCGATCTGATTGATCTGTTGGCCGGGCGGCATCATAACGTCATGGTTGTGGGCGACGACGCGCAAAGCATCTATGCCTGGCGCGGGGCGAATTTTCAGAACATCTTCAAATTTCCAGACCGTTATCCCGATACCAAGACGTTCAAGATCGAAACCAACTACCGCAGCACGCCGGAAATCCTGAAGGTGGCGAACGCCGCCATCGCCGCCAACACGCAGCAATTTACCAAGGAACTGGCCCCGGCACGTAAATCCGGGCTCAAGCCTGCGCTTGTCGCGTGCATGGACGCCGGGCAACAGGCCGCTTTCATCGCACAAAGGGTGGGGGAACTGCCCGAGGAAGGCGTGAACCTGAACCAGGTGGCCGTGCTTTACCGTTCCCATTTTCACGCTCTCGAATTGCAGCTAGAACTCACGCGCCGCCAAATCCCGTTCTCTATCACCAGCGGCATCCGTTTTTTTGAGCAGGCGCACATCAAGGACGCCACGGCATATCTCAAGCTGGTGGCCAACCCGCGCGACGAAACCGCCTTCAAGCGCATCGTCCAGTTGCTGCCCGGCATCGCGGCCAAAGGCGCGGACAAGCTGTGGAGTATGTTTAGTTCACGATTCAGTGTTCAGGGTTCAGAGTCGGAACAACCCGGAACCTTTCCGCTGGCGCCAGCTCTCCAAGCCTGTGCGAAGTCCGTCCCCAAAAAGGCTGCCGTCGCCTGGGCCCAACTGGTCGCCACCATGTCCCAGATTGAAGATGCCACCGTCCGCAAGAGCGCCGCGAAGATGCTCCGGCTGGTCATGGATGCCGGCTATGACGATTACTTGAAGGAGACCTACGACAATTACGAGCGGCGGCTTGATGAGTTGCAACAACTGGCGGAGTTCGCATTTCAGTTCGGCTCGGTGGAGGAATTCCTGACACAACTTGCATTGCTCACAAACGTCGAGGCCGAGGATGATCCGAAGGACGAGGAGGACAAAATCCGGCTCTCGACGATCCATCAGGCTAAGGGCCTGGAATTCGATGTCGTGTTTGTCATCATGCTGTGCGATGGATTGTTTCCTTCCACGCGTTCGATGGAAAGTCCGGAAGGCGAGGAGGAGGAACGGCGGCTGCTGTACGTTGCCATTACTCGGGCGAAAAACGAGCTCTACCTGAGCTATCCGCTGATCCGCGCCGGGTACGGCAGCACCGCCATGGACGCCATGCAACAGCCATCGCGCTTCCTCGCGGAAATCCCCCGGCACCTTTTGAACGAATGGAACCTTCGGTAGTAAGATCACTGGTAATAACCTTCATTAAAAATTGACATATATCAGCAGCAGAGCCATGGTCAAGGCATGCCCAAAGCGCTGAAGTTTATGCGCAATTTTCTGAATACATCTTTTGACCGGTGGTGGCGGGTCACCATCGTGATTCTTTTTTTTACCAGCGGCGCTGTCGGATTTTCCCAGATGGTTGATCTCAACGGCAACGGCATGAGCGACATCTGGGAATGGGCTTACGGCGCCGGCGGTCTCAGCCCGAACGTTGACTCGGATGGGGACGGTTTTTCCAATTTGCAGGAGGCTGTCGCTGGGACCAATCCATTCAATTCCAATTCCATCCCCAGAATTTCAACGGTTCTGATTTCCGGCACGAACGGCAGCATCACAATGCCGGCGCAACTTGGAAAATTGTATCAACTGCAAAGCCTCACAAACCTGGCGGGCCCCAACTGGTTGGTGGAAACCGGACTGGTTGCGCGGACCGGAACCAATGTCAGCCTGCCTTCGCCTGCGAACGCAACCTCAAAATTTTACCGTGTGGCCATTTCAGACGTGGACTCGGACGGTGACGGCCTGAACGATTGGGAGGAGTACCAGCTTGGCCTTGATCCAAGCAATGCCTGGAGCAACGCGACGCTCGACGGCAACGGCATTCCGCTGAACGACTACCAATATGTCGTCGGCAAACTCATATCGCAAAATGTCATTACGATTGCCGCGACGGATCCGGTGACGACGCAGCCGGATCCCGGAGCGTCAGCGACGGATTTGGGCGTGTTCACCGTCACGCGTGGCGGTTTCCCGCTGAATGCCATCACGGTCAACTTGGCACTTGGCGGGCCGGGGACCGGATTCGCATCGGCGGGCTTGGATTATGTCACCCTGCCGTCTTCGGTGACGCTGGCGGCAGGCGTAAGTTCACAGACCATCAACGTGACGCCCATGGCGAACACCAATTTGCAGGTGCCGGTCATCACACAATTGAAACTGTTGACGGGCGCGAACTATTTCGTGGGCGGCCAGAACACCGCGAGCGTCGTCATCTATCCCTCGGCCACGGCGAAAGGCGCCGGCTTGACGGGATATTATTTCACGAATGCCAGCCTCACGTATGCAAGCAGCACTAATTTTAATGCCACCAATCTCTTCCGGACCCAAATTGATCCCATGATTGATTTTGTCTGGACGAACGGCACATCGCCAGACTTGAGCAATGGCCTGTATTCCGTGCGTTGGGTGGGCCAGGTGCAGCCGCAGTATTCTGAGACTTACATTTTCGACGTGCTCTCCGATGACGGCGTGAAACTCTGGGTCAACGACCAGCTGCTCATTGACAAATGGCAGACGCAAAATGGCGGCTCGGAATGGACCAATGCCATAACGCTGCAAGGGGGCACGCGGTATGACCTCAAGCTGGAATACCTGCAAAACGGCGGCAAGGCGCAGGCGCATTTATATTGGTATAGCGCGGACCAGTCGCGGCAGATCATCCCCAACACCTGCCTGTATCCGACGAACATTCTCAACAGCAGTTCCAACGCGCCCGCCGCCGTCACGAGCGCCTTGAGCGCGGTCGGTTTTTTGGGGCAGCCGTTCAGCTTCACGGTGACGGGGGCAAATACACCACTCGGTTTCACGGCGACCAATCTGCCGCCCGGACTCGCCTTCAATTCCACGAACGGACTCGTCAGCGGTATGCCGACGCTGGCGGGCGATTATCAAGTCACGCTCACGGCGAGCAACGCCGTCGGCACCGGCGCATCGGTCGTGGACATCCTCATCCTCAACACTGGCAGCTCGGTCGTGCAGGAGATTTGGACGGGTGTTCCCGGCACCAACGTGGCTGACATTCCGACCGGCACGCCCGCGAACAGCACCAACGCCTTCGGCGCGCTCGAAGGCGTCACGGATTTCGGCGACAACTACGGCGAGCGGGTACGCGGCTATTTCACCGCGCCGGTCACCGGCAATTATTATTTCTGGATCGCGGGGAGCGACTCGGCCCAGCTGTGGATTTCCGATGACAGCGAATCGGTCAACAAGGTTTTGCGCGCGTGGGTCTCGCCGACCAACAATCCTACCGCGCCGGGCCAGAACGGAACCTCGTCGCGCCAGTGGAATTTGCAGTCATCCCAAAAATCCGGCTGGCTCTCGCTCGTCGTGGGACAGAAATACTACCTTGAAATTCTGCACAAGGCCGGTGTCGGCGGGGGCGACAACTGGTCAGTCGCCTGGCTGCAGGACCCGACCGGCACAAACACCACGCCCGCCGGCGTTGTGCCGAGCTATTTGATTTCGCGCTATTATCCGCCGCTGCCGGTCAATGTTCTCGGCTCGCTTTATGCCGCGAACATCCTGGCGCTGCCCGGCATCAACAGCACCGCCGTCGGCTCGGCGTCGCTGCGCCTGAGTGCGGACAACTCGCAGGCGATTTTAAATTATTCCGTCAACGGCATCACCTCCACCCACGTTGACCATATTTATTCCGACCCATATTCGAACAGCCCGACAACGCTCCTGTTCGACATTGCCGCGTCACATCCGCAGGCTGACGGCAGTTACGTCTGGAAGATCAAGGCCACCGGCTCGCTCCAACCCAGTGATATCATCTCGATCATCAATTCCAACAAATGCTCCATTGTCATCCAGACTCCCGCGAATCCCGCCGGGGAAATCGGCGGGCACTTCTCGCTCGCCAATGGCACGCAGAATTTCATCGCGCCGCCCGCGCCGCAAGCCTGGACCGATGATTCGGCCAACGCCAATGCCGCCGTGCGTTTTCTGACGCAGGCGACGTTCGGTGCGGCCTCCAACGACATCGCGACGGTGCAGTCCATCGGCTATACCAACTGGATCAACAACCAGCTTGCCACGCCGGCGACGCACCATTTGCCTGTCGTCCTGGCCAACCGAAGCCCCGACCCGTCTGATCCATACCCCAGCACGGACTGGTTCAACGCATGGTGGCAGAATTCGGTGACCGCGCCCGACCAGCTGCGGCAGCGCGTCGCCTTTGCCTTGAGCGAGATCATGGTGGTTTCGGAAAATGGCACGCTGCAAAATAACGCCACCTGCCTTGCGTCCTATTATGACACGCTCCTCGACAATGCCTTCGGCAATTACTGGGCGCTGCTCAAGGCCGTCACTCTGCATCCGGCAATGGGCTTGTATCTGAACATGCAGGGCAACGCCAAAGGCAGCATCATCAACGGCACGCACGCGAACGAAAATTACGCGCGCGAAATCAACCAGCTCTTTTCCATCGGCCTGAACCACCTGTGGCCGGACGGAACTTTGGTTTTGAATTCGTCGGCCAATCTCGTCCCGACTTACACCCAGCCCGTCGTGAGCGGATTTGCCGCCACGTTCACCGGCTGGAACTACTACCAGACCAACCAGGCAAACGGACGGCTGCCGACCGGTTTCGGGCCGCCCGCAAACTATACCAATGCGATGGTGCTGGTGCCGCTGCAGCACGACCTGAATGCAAAATTGCTGCTCGACAACGTGATGCTTCCGCCCGCGTGGGGCAACCAGACGGTGTCATCCACTTCCACCAACGACGCTTATTGCTCGCAGGATCTGGAATCGGCGATGGATTCGATCTTCAACAACCAGAACGTCGGGCCGTTCGTTTGCCGCCAGTTGATCCAGCGGCTCGTCGAGAGCAATCCGAGCCGCGATTATGTTTACCGCGTCACACAGGTTTTCAACAACGACGGCACCGGCGTCCGCGGCAATCTGCAGGCGGTCATCAAGGCGATCCTGCTCGATTATGAGGCGCGCAGCCCCAATTTGATTTCATCGCCGACGTATGGCAAACAGCGCGAGCCGATGCTCCGCGTCACCGCGACGGCGCGCGCATTTCCGTCGCCGCCCAACTTGAGCGGTACTTACGCCGAGGGCGGCACGCAGACGAACACGATCACCACGCCCACGCCACATCGGCTTAATAACGGCGACGTGGTGACGTTGAGTTTTGCTGATACATCGGGAAATCCCGCGCCGCCGAACCAGGCCTACACCGTGACCGCGACCAGCCCGACCGTTTTCACCGTGAACGTGCCTAATCTCATCGCCGGAACCTACACGCAAAACACCAATGTCATCACCGTCAACGTCTCCGGCCACGGCCTGGTGCCGGGCAACGCGGCTTACCTCGTGTTCACCAGCGGCGGCGCGGCGAACGGGTTGTATCTCGTCGCCGCGACCAATTCCGCATCGCAATTCACCGTGGTCACGGCGGATAACGCGGTGCGCTCGGGCAATTGCCTGCTGCCGCGGATTTCCGCCAGCGGCTTCGTGCAATCGGGAACGAATATCACCGTCAGTTGCGCCGGCCCGCACGCGCTGATCACGAACGAGACCATCTATATTCCGGCGAGCGCCACTTACATTTTGCCCGGCCAGTATCAGGTTGCGGGCATTCCCGACCCGACGCACTTCACATTTTACACGACCAATTCGGTGAACCAGACGCAGAGCGGCTTCAGCATTTATCCGCTCGGCCCGCCGCCACTCACGCGCAGCGGCACCGTGACGGTGCAGAACAGCACCTGGAATCTGAGTTACACGGACACCGGCTCTACCTATAATCTGGCCCAATCGCCATTACGCTCGCCGACCGTGTTCAATTTCTTTTTCCCGAACTACCAGTTTCCCGGGGCACTGGCGGCGGCGGGTCTGACCACACCGGAATTTCAACTGACCTCGGACACCGGCGTCGCGTTGCAGATGAATTTCCTGGAAGGCGGCATTCTGAACAATGGCAACAACACCAACGGTCTGTCCAGCTTCACCGGCGGCGACGGCGACATCGTCCTCGATATCGGCTCGTGGATGACGACGAATTACACCGCCGCCGCCGGAATCCCGAATCTGGTGAGTAACCTGAACACGGTGCTGCTCGCCGGCCAGTTGTCCGCCGCCGCCCAGTCCAACATCATCAGCTACGCATCGTCGACGAATTTCCCGTTCAGCACGCCGCCGACGCAAACACAGATCCGCGACCGCGTCCGCGCCGCCCTTCACCTCATCCTTTGTTCGCCGGACTTCACGATCCAAAAGTAATTTTATGGAGAACAAGAACATATCCGCCATCACCCGCCGCGATTTTCTCCGCCGCGCCGCCTGTGCCGCCGTGGGTACCGCCGCCATGACCTCGGCCATCCGCGACTTGCGCTTCATGAACGCCGCCGTTGCCCAGTCGGGCATTCCGCCCGGCGATTACAAGGCGCTCGTCTGCATCTTTCTTGCGGGCGGCAACGACTCGAACAACCTCATTATTCCGACCGTCTCGGGGGAATACAATAATTACGCCGCCATCCGCACGCCCGTGCTCGCCCTGCCGCAAGGCTCGGTTTGGAACCTGCAAATTCCCGGTTCCTCGACCGGTTACGTCAACCCCGGTTCCGGCACGCCGAACAATTACGCTGATCCCGCCGGCCACACTTATGGATTGCATCCGGCCTGCCCCGAACTGGCGCAGCTGTTCTACGAAGGCAAGCTCGCCGTCCTGCTAAACACCGGCACGCTGGTTTATCCAATCACCCGTGCGCAGTATCTGAGCGGCGGCCAGAAGCCGCCGCAGTTGTTCTCCCATGCGGACCAGGTCACGCAATGGCAGACTTCCGTTCCTTACCAGCCCGCGACCACCGGCTGGGGCGGACGCTGCGCCGATTTGCTGAATTCCGTCAACCCCAGCTCGCTGATCTCGCTTTCCGTCTCGCTCGCCGGCGCGAACACGTTTGAAGTCGGCAACATTGTCTCGCAGTATTCCGTTTCCACGAGCGGCGCGATCTCCTTGAGCGGCGTCACCGGCGCCCGGCTGGCGGCGCTCACGAACATCCTCGGCCTGCCGTATCCCAACATGCAGGCACAGGCTTACGCCGGCGTCGCCGAGCACAGCATCAACACCGGCGCGATCCTCAACACTGCCATCACCAATTCCGCGCCGACCAATTTCTTCAACCTCGCTTTCCCCGCCACCATCACCACGCCGAATGGCGGCAGCACGTTCACTTCCAGCTTGAGTTCGCAATTGAAGATGGTCGCGCGGCTCATCGAGGCCGGCAAACGCGCCGCCGGCAGCCCGACGAACGGCTTTGGCATGAGCCGCCAGATTTTCTTCTGCCAGGTCGGCGGCTATGACTTGCACAGCGGCCAGACCAATTTCAGCAACAACAATCCGAACAACGTCCTTCTCGGTGCGCACGCAAATTTGTTCGCGGAATTGAGCCAGTCGCTGCTCGTCTTCCAGCGTGCGATGGAGCAGCTCGGCCTGCAGGACCGCGTCACCACGTTCACCTCCAGCGATTTTGGCCGCACCTTTCCTTGCAATGGCGTGGGCAGCGACCACGGCTGGGGCAGCCACCATCTTGTCCTGGGCGGCTCGGGCGCGCTCAACAGCGGCTCGGTGCTTGGCGGACAGACCTACGGCAAGCTGCCTGCGCTCACCGTCAACGGCCCGGACGACACCGGCACTGGCCGCTGGATTCCCACCATGGCCATTGACCAGTATTTCGCCAGGCTCGCAACGTGGTTCGGCGTGGACAACAGCAATCTCGCCACGGTTTTCCCCAACCTCGGGCGCTTTGAAACAGTGGGATCCCCGCCGTCAAACCTTGCCTTCATGAAAACTTCGTGAAATGAAAAAGGGGCTTCCAGTCGTCGCTTTCATCCTGCTGGCCGTCGTCGCCGTTTTTCTTTTCCGCAATCTCAACTCGCCGAAAACGACGACGGAGCAAACGCCCCCCGTCCAGATGGGCAATTCATCCGCGCCCCAAAACAGTTCGTCAAATGCTCCCGCAGCCCGGCCCGGCGCAGAAGCCACAAGTGCAGTTTCGCCGAATGACCTTGCATCGCACACCGCCTCGCCGAATCCGCCGGCCACCAACGAGGCGCACAGTCTCCCGCCGCTGACCGTTTTGGACAACGCGCGCGTGGCCATGCACAACTACAACTCGGCCTTCGGTGAAAATCCCGTCGGCACGAATCCCGAAATCACCGCCGCCTTGACAGGGAAAAATCCGAAACAGATCAACTTCATCACGCCGGAATCCGGCCTGCGCGTGAATGAAAATGGCGAAATGGTGGACGCCTGGGGCACGCCGTTCTTCTTCCACCAGCGATCCGGCCAGGAAATGGAAATCCGCTCCGCTGGCCCGGACAAAATCATGTGGAATCTTGACGACTTGGTGGCCAGGTAAACTTGGCAGATTGATTTCGCGCAATTTGGTAGTGCGCGTCACCCCGTGCGCGCCATTTGGCGACTTCTGACAGGATTAACAAGATTTAACAGGATTCAATCCTGTCCATCCTGTCTAAATTTTAATACACCAAAACAAGGACTGCGGCATCCTGCGCCGACTTCACCACATTCTCAAACTTCTCATCCGACGTGTTTGGCACTTTAAGCTTGGCCGAAACATCCGGCACCGATTCCAGGAAGCTCAACAGCAGGCTGCTCTTGACCGCGTAATTCACATTCTGCGGCAACGCCCCGCTTGCCGCCAGCGCCACCGACGCATCCAGCTTGGCCGACACGATGCCGATCACGTTGCCCCGCTCATCCACCAGCGCGCCGCCCGAATTGCCCGGCTGCACCGGCACGCTGATTTGAAAATACCGTGGGTCATCCGATGCACCCGACAACGACGCGATTTCCCCCTTGGCCAGCTTGGGAGCGAAACTGAATGGTTCAAGCGCGACACCGGAACTCCTTGCGGAGGGCCACCAGCACGCGAGACGTGCGCGCTCCCCTCAATCGTCCTACCCAAAATAAATACCGGAAAAGAGCCGTTCAAGTGCGGAATTTAGATTGCGGAATGCGAATTGCGGTTGTAACGCCAAACCACGCGACCCGTTGCCCCGGCGGCATTCGGAATGCGGAAACCCAGACAGGATGAACAGGATTTACAGGATTCAGGCCGGGGCGGAATCATCCTGACCATCCTGTCATCCTGTCTTACGTTCCGTTTGCATTGCGCCCCGTCCGCCTGTGGCATTTGGTATGGCGCGCCACTCCGTGCGCGCCGGGCTTTGCGTTCGGACCTTCGGCGGGCAGAGGATTGCCCGCCCTACCGGAGCGCCGTCGGCGCGGCATCTTTGTAGAACTTGCACAAAATTTCAGCCCCGTCGGGGCGGCATATTCGGAAGATGTCGCTCCTGACGGAGCTTTCGAATTTAAGCGATGTATTTCTACAAAGATGCCAGCCCTGCGGGCTTGAAAAATCCGTGTTCATCGGTGTCCATCCGTGGTGTAAAGTTCAAACGCCTTTTACCCCATCGTCCAACCCAAACTGAGACCTCTTGCAAAACAGGCGTGGCGGTTCCTCGGCAGAGAGCCGCATCTGTAATTTCATCGGGAACACGGCGGTCTGCCGACTCGCCGCTACGATGGCTGGGAGTTTTGCGGTCAATCTATAAAAAAGCCAGGAATTTGGCATAAATCGCGTCCACAGAGGTTAATAGGAATGTTATGTAAGCCGAAAGCTTGGCCAAATGGACCGGAAGATGGGAAAAATTCCTTGTTAGACGGCCCAAATGAGTTCGAAGTGGCGATATTTGAACAGCACGACGGGACAAATGAGCCGGCAGACACGCCAAATGAACTGGAAGATGCGTCAAATGTCTCGTCAGACACGTAAAATGGACCGGCAGGCAGGCCAAATCAGTTGGAAGATTGACCAAATGAGTCGGCGGACGGGCTAAATGGGCTGGCAGATGGAATAAATGAACCGACAGCGACAGTATATGGGCGGGAAGGTGGCTATTTCGTAATGCCGCGTTCGCTGGTGCGGACGAAGTTCACGAGGTACTGGATCTCGGGAAGCTTTGGTAGTTCGGATTCGATCTTGGCCAGCGCGTTGGGAATTGTGAGTCCTTCACGGAAAAGGATTTTGTAGGCCTGGCGCATGGCCGTCTGCGCCTCCTCGGAGACGCCGTTGCGTTCCATGCCGACCTTGTTGATGGTGCAGGTCTCGGCGGGATTGCCGTCCACAATCATGAAGGGTGGCACGTCCGACACCACCTTCGTGCAGCCCGCAATCATCGCCATCCGGCCGATCCGGCAAAACTGGTGGACCGCCGCCAGCCCGCCTACCAGTGCGAAGTCCTCCACGATCACGTGCCCAGCCAGCGCGGCCATGGAGACAATGACCTTGTTCCCCATGATCACGTTGTGTCCGACGTGGCTCCCGGCAAGGATGTTGTTATCCGACCCGATGATGGTGGCTTCGCCTTCGCTGGTGGCGCTGTGGATGCTTACGTGCTCGCGGATGGTGTTCCGGTCGCCGATTTCGGTGCGGGTAACGCCGCCTTTCCATTTCAAATCCTGGGTTTTCAACCCAATGCTGGCGAACGGGTAAATATCATTTTCCTTGCCGAGCTTCGCATGGCCGCCAATGACAACATGGGAATGCAGTTTGCAGCCGTCACCGAGTGTCACGTGTTCGCCAACGACGCAGTACGGTCCGATTTCACAGCCGGAACCGATCTGCGCCTTCGGATCAATAATCGCCGTTGAATGGATCATGTAAATAATGAATCACGCTCCGCGAAGCATGAACGTGACCAGGGCTTCGCTGACAATTTCGCCCTCAACCTTGCAAATGCCCTGGGCCTTGCCGATTTTGCCACGCGACTTGGTCAGCTCGACTTCGATGACCAGCACGTCACCGGGCACAACCGGCTTGCGCCATTTCACATCGTCCGCCGCCATGAAGTAGGCCATTTGCCCGAGGTTTTCGGCCTGCCGCAACATGAGAATGCCCGCGACCTGCGCGATGGCCTCCAATTGCAGCACGCCCGGCATGATGGGGTGTCCCGGAAAATGCCCCGGAAAATACGGCTCGTTGTTGGTGATGTTTTTGAAGGCCGTGATCTTGTTGCCTTCCATCTTCAACACCCCGTCCACCATCAGGAACGGATAGCGGTGCGGAAGAATCTGCATGACCTGTTCCGCATCCAGCACGCCACCTTGCGTGATGTGCTCCAGCAAGGCGTCCTTCTGGCCGTCGCCTTTTTGCAATGGCACCGGCGGTGGCCCGAACGTCTGCGCGGCGCGCAACGGCTTCTGCATCTGCGCATGGATGTGCCGGACCATCTCGCAGTTGGCGGCGTGACTTGGTTTTACGGCAATCAGATGTCCATGAATCGGCCGGCCGAGCAGCGACAGGTCACCCACGATGTCGAGCATCTTGTGACGCACAAACTCCTCGGGATAACGCAGCGGCTCGGTCGTAAGCACGGCGTCGTCGCGGATGACCACCGCGTTTTCCAGACTGCCGCCCTTGATGAGGCCGTTCCTGATGAGGTATTCGATCTCTTCGTAAAAACAAAACGTCCGGGCGTGTGCCAGGTCGTGTTCCCAGGTTTTGGGCGTGATTTCCGTGCTGTAAAACTGGGTGAACCGCCGGTGTTTGTCCGCACTCGTGCAGGTGATCTTGAAGGCCGTGTCCGGAAACAGCGTCATGGTGGTCTCACCCAGCTGCAGTTCAATCGGCGCGGTGGGCGTGTAGGGCTCGCGCTTTTCCGCCTGCGGCAAGATGCCGGCGTCCTGAATGATTTTGCAGAAGGCGCGCGAACTGCCGTCGGCGATGGGCGGTTCGTTGGAATCCAGCTCGACGATGGCATTGTCGATGCCGTAACCCGCCAGCGCGGCGAGGACGTGTTCGACAGTGTGGACTTTTACGTTGCTCTTGGAAATTGTGGTGGAGCGGTTGGTCTCGCTGACGTTCTCCACGCGCGCCTCGATTTCCGGTTTGCCTTCCAGGTCCACGCGGCGGAACCGCACGCCGCTGTTGCCGGGAGCGGGCAGGATGGTCATGTTCACCCGGTTGCCGCTGTGCAACCCGATGCCGGAAAAACTCGCGGGACGATTGAGGGTTTGCTGGTTGAGCACAGGCAGATTAGACAAAACACCAAGCCCGTTGGCAAGCGGCAGATTCGGAGGGCTGAGTTCCGCGAGGCCCAAAATGATTTGAGTGTTGATATTTGGGGCTCGCAGAGCATGCCCCTCCGAAAGGAATACTTTGTAAAATATTTCCTATATCATGTCCACGGCCACCACGCGGATGATTTCCTCCAAGGTCGTCTGTCCGGTGACGGCGCGTTGCAGGCCGTTTTGCCACAGCGTGCGCATTCCCTGTTGGACGGCAATCTGTTCCAGCGCGGAGGTCTGTTGCCGCTTCAGCAACGCTTCCCGGAACGGCTCGCTCACCGCCAGCAGTTCCGTCACCGGCCGGCGGCCGGCAAAACCGGTCTGATTGCAATGTTCGCACCCGGCGCCGCGGCGGAATTGGGCTTCGGGCAACAACTCTTCCGGCACCACCTTCAACTGGCTCGGCTCGGGTTCGTACGGCCGCACGCAATGCGGGCAGTTGCCGCGCACCAGCCGCAGACCCATCACGCCCAGCAGGCTCGACGCCAGCATGAACGGCTCGATCTCCATGTTGATCAACCGGGTGAACGCGCCGGCCGAAACGCCGGAGTGAATCGTGCTGATGACCAGATGTCCCGTCAGCCCGGCCTGCACGGCGATGGCGGCGGTTTCCGCGTCGCGAATTTCGCCCACCATGACGACCTGCGGGTCCTGCCGCAGGATGCTTTTCAGCGCCACGGCATAGGTGAATTCCTGCGCGGGCTGGACCTGCGTCTGGCTGACCATCGGCAGGTTGAATTCCACCGGGTCTTCCACCGTGCTGATGCTCATGCTGATGCCGTCGCGCTGCATGATGTAACAAAGCGCTGAATACATCGTGCTCGTTTTGCCCGAGCCGGTCGGGCCGGTGAACAGGAGCAGGCCGCTGGTCCGTTTCAACAGGCGCAACAACCCATGCTTGGTGTCATCGTCAAAGCCCAGCGTGGTCAAATCAAACCGCCGGTCTTTCGGATCAAACAACCGCACGACAATCTTTTCGCCGCGCGTGGTGGGAAAAATGGAGACCCGCAGCTGCACGCCATCGAGTTCCGGGCCGCCGACGGCGGTGCCGTCCTGTGGCATGCCAGACTGGTAGGTGATCAGGTTGGACATCACCTTGAAACGCATGGAAATTTTGTCCAGCAACTCGAGGGGCAGATGCGCCACTTCGATCAGCACGCCGTTGACGCGCGCTCGCACTTCAACGGCTTTTTCCCACGGCTCGATGTGCAGGTCGCTGGCGCCGAGCTTGATGGCGTCCTGCACCATGCAGTTGACCAGCACGATGATCTCGGGGCCTTGGGTGGCCACCGATTCGGAATCGAGATAGGTAGTGGTGTAGCTCATATCGGCGTGCGTCAGGTTGAGGGTAGGAGCGTCATTTTCGAATTGCAAGGCGCCGATGACGGTCACTGTGCTTCGGGCGCCGGCAAACCGGCCAATTCGATTCCCTCCCGGTGCAATATCGTCGCCTCCACCTTCGGTACGAACAACTGGGTTTCCGCCGGCAGATGGGTGGCGATGCTTTCGTAATTGTCCGTTTTATACCGCTGCAGCAGCTTTTCCACCCTGCCTTCACCCGAATTGTAGGCGGCAATCGCCAGCCGCCAGTTGCCGAATTTCGTGTAAAGCTGCCTGAGATGTTTTGCTGCGGCGCGGGCGGCGGTTTCGGGCTGGCGCCGCTGGTCCCGTGGCCACAAGCTCAGTCCGTATTGTTTGGCTGTTGGCGGCATGAGTTGAAACAGGCCTACCGCACCCGCCGGACTGCGAGCCCGGGGATCGAAGCTGGATTCCACCTCCGCCACCCAGGCCAGCGCCGGCGGAATGCCTTCGCTGACGAACACCGGCTTCAATTTGGGCATGTATTCCTGCGCCGCCTTTGGCCATGGGCGGGGCGCGACTTTTTTGATCCAGATTTCACGTTCGGCGGCAAAGGGCGGGTTCAGCCGCTGCGGTGCCGGTTTGCCGGGTTCGATCTTGGGGAGCGCCGCAATTAATTCGTCCACCGCGTCAAAATAATCCAGTCGCGCCCGCAGCCATACCGCATACGGCTGCGTTTCCTCATGAGCATCAAGCAACGGCAGCATGTGGTTCGCGGCATCCTTCAATTGAGCGACGTCCAGCACATCATCGCCGTTAAGGCAATCCTGAAGATGATTGAGAAAATCTTCGACCTTGCGGCGGTCCACGTCCTGCAACGCGCGCAAAACATCATCGCCGAGATTGTCCTTCGCCCACTGTTGTGCGGAATCCAGCAGGTCGCCCACGTCCATATCGTTGGTCTGGGCGGGAGCGGAACAGCAACCCGCAATGAGCAGGCCAAGGACAAAGCGCGTTTTCACAAGCGAATCATAACCTGTTTCGTCGTCAGTTCAAATCCTGCTGTGGGTCGAACGCTTGAAACCGGCGAGCACTTGCCGCTTGCCCGGCGGTATTTCTGATTTAACCTGTCAGCGTGGCTTGGTTCACTGATCGTCATTTTTTTTTGCTCGCCGTCGCGGTTTACGGTTTGAGCGCGGCTTATTCGGTTTTTCTGTGGCGCAAAGGTTTTCGCAAGGATGACCACGTAAATTATTTTCTGCTGCTGGTTGCGTTCGTATTGCATACGGTCGCCATGGGCAGACGCGGTTTTTCCCTCAACCAGTGCCCCGTCAACAACCTTTACGAGGCTACCACGTTCCTGCTCTGGGCTCTGGTTGCGGCCTATCTCGTTATTGGGTTGCTGCCGCGGCTGCGCTTCCTGGGCGCGTTCGCGTCGCCAGTACTGTTTGCCGCGGGAGTGTTTGCGCTCATGCCTTCTTTGGACCCGCCGCACGGACCAAAACCGGAATTTTCCGGCGGCCTGCTCAGCCTGCACGCAGCAACCGTCCTGCTGGCGTATGGCGCGTTCGGCCTTGGCGCGGTGGCGGCGGGAATGTTCCTGATGCAGCAACACGATTTGAAGGCGCACAAGATCCGTGCCGTCCTGTCATTGCTGCCGTCGATCCAGCGGCTCGAACTTGTCACCGCCCGCCTTGTGCTTGCCGGGTTTGTCCTCCTGACCGTCGGGCTTGCCGTGGGCCATGAACTGCGGCGGCCGGAAGGCGCATCGTTCTTTTCCGACCCGAAGGTGATCTGGTCCGTGTTTCTGTGGCTGGTCTATCTTGAGCTGCTGGTGGCCCACCGGTTCTTCGGGCGCTCAAGCCGCCGGTTTGCCATCGGCGTGCTCGGCGTGTTTGTATTCCTGCTCCTGACGTTTTGGATCACGAATCTGTATTCGTCCTTGCATCATCCATGAAGCAAATGTGCCGAGTGTCGAAGGTCGAGCGTCGAAAGCCGCAAATTGACGGCGGGTTCATTTTTCTCCGGTTCCGCATTCCGCATTCCGCATTCCGCATTTACCGGGCATGAACGTCGTTGTCATTGGTTTGAGCCACCGCACTTCGCCCGTGGAACTGCGCGAACGTTTCGCCTTTGCCGGGGAAAGCATTCCCGGCGCGCTCAAATCCCTTTGTGACTCCGGTGTTGCCGGCGAGGCGGTCATTGTCTCCACATGCAACCGGGTGGAGATTTATGCCGCCACGCCGCTCGCGCCGGATGCCGCATTCGGGGAGTTAAAGAAATTTCTCGTGGCACACCACGCTTTCGACGGTGCCCTGGGCGATGAACTTTACACCTTCGCCGAGCCGGAAAGCCTGCGTCACCTTTTCAAGGTCGCCAGCGGTCTGGACTCGATGGTCGTTGGCGAGACGGAGATTTTCGGGCAGATCAAGCAAGCATATGATCTGGCTTTCCAGCATCAGCATACTGGCGCGCGATTGAACAAAGCGTTCCAGCGCGCCTTCAATGTGGCCAAACACATCCGCACCGAGACGAACATCCAGCGCGGCAGCGTTTCGGTGATGTCGGCGGCGGTGGAGCTGGCGGAGAAGATTTTCAGCTCGCTTGCCGAACACGAAGTCCTGGTCATCGGCGCCGGCGAGACCAGCGAGAAGACCGCCCGTGCCTTGCTCTCGCGCGGTGCGCGCAATGTCGTCGTGACGAATCGTTCACCCGAACGTGCCAACGCGATGGCGGCGGAACTGGGCGGGCGCGCCGTTCCGTTCGAACGGTGGCCGGACGAATTTGAGAAGATCGACATCGCAATCAGCAGTACTGCCGCGCCGCAGCACATCCTCGACCGCGCGAAGCTTGAGCCGCTGATGAAGCGGCGCAAGAACCGTCCCTTGCTGCTCATTGACATTGCCGTGCCGCGGGACATTGATCCCGCCGTCAACACGCTTGACAACGTCTATCTCTACAACGTGGATGACCTGCAGAGCATCGCCGATGACTACCTGACGCTTCGCAAGGAGGAGGTGGCCCGTTGCGAGAAAATCATCGCGGAAAAGGTCGCGGCGCTGCTGGAGGCCAACAGGTTTTGAACCACGGATGAACACGGAAGGACACGGATTTGGCAGTCTTATATTAGAAAAGCGATCTTACCTCATCTTGTTTGCTTTTCATCCGTGTTGATCCGTGTTAATCCGTGGTCAACAAATGGCTGCTGAACGTCCCATCATCATCTGCACCCGCGGCAGCGCGCTCGCGCTGGCTCAGGCCAACATGATTGCCGCCCAATGCCGTGAAACCTTTCCCCGGCTGCGTTTTGAGTTGAAAATCATCAAGACCACTGGCGACAAGCTGCAGAAGGCGTCGATGGCCAAGGTGGGTGAAACCCTGCCGAAAGGTTTGTTCACCAAGGAGCTTGAAGTCGCCCTGGTCAAAGGCCAGGCCGATCTCGCTGTTCACAGCCTGAAGGATTTGCCAACCGATCTGCCGTCAGGACTGATTCTCGCCGCCACACCCAAACGCGCTGATGTCCGCGATGTGCTGATTTATCGTGATGCTGAATTTATCAAGACCCGCGCCGCGGACAAGTCGTCCGCCGACTGGGTGCCGGGCCAGGATGAATTACGCGGATTCAAGCCACATCTGAAGCTGAAGGATTTTCCGAAGGGCGCGACCGTTGCCACCAGCAGCACCCGGCGCAAGGAACAACTGCTCGCCACACGACCGGATTTGAAAATCGTGGAAATTCGCGGCAACGTCACCACCCGGATGCAAAAGGTGGCTGAACGCGGCGAACTGGACGCGACAGTGCTCGCGCTGGCCGGCATCACGCGGTTGAATTTTCAAATCAAACCCGAAGGAACGCTCATGGGCGACGCCGTGCCGGACGGATTGCTGGCAACGGTGCTGGATGTGGACGTGATGCTGCCATGCGTGGGGCAGGGTGCCATCGGTATTGAGATCAGGGCCGATGACGAGCGCATTGCCAAAATTTGCGAGCGGCTGAATCACTTCAACACCTTTCATTGTGTGACGGCCGAGCGGGCGTTTTTGCGTGGAATGGGCGGCGGCTGCCAGAGTCCGGTGGCCGCCTATGCCGAAATCAACGGCAACAAGGTGGAAATGCGCGCCGTGTCATTCTGCGAAGGTCCGCCCAAGCGCGGCCAAGGCAAACGTCCGGTTGCGGAAGCGGCGGCGCTGGGTGAGGAACTGGCGGAGAAGCTGAAGTAGCCGCGCCTCCATTTTTGAATAACGGCGAGGATGGAATCCGGTTGTTTGCGTCCGATGCCAGTGCCGATGCCCGTCCCAAAACTCACCGATGCGCGGATGGACTCCGGCAATCCGGGCGTTTGCAGTGTCACCGCACCAAACAACAAAAACGGCGCGGACTTTCGCCCGCGCCGTCGCTCAAGTTCCTCCTGACGGGTCGCTACTTGTTCTTGGCCGCCTTTTTGGCGATTGGCACGGTTGCAATAGTCTGCAGAATGCGGCCGGCAATCTTGTAGGGGTCACCTTGGGAATTCGGACGGCGGTCTTCCAGATAGCCCCGGTAGCCGCTGGGAATAAAGGTTTGCGGCAGTCGGACGGATGCGCCGCGATTGCCCACGCCAAAGTTGAATTTGTCAATGGACTGCGTCTCGTGCAGGCCGGTGAGGCGCAGATGATTGTCCGGACCATAAACGGCGATGTGTTCGTTTTTGTATTTGTCGAACGCAGCCATGAGTGCCTCAAAGTATTCCTTGCCACCCACTTCGCGCAAGTGCTCGGTGGAAAAGTTCGTGTGCATGCCGGAGCCGTTCCAGTCCACGTCCTTGCCGAGGGGCTTGCAATGCCAGTTGACGTCCACGCCGTATTGTTCGCAGAGGCGCATCATCAGATAGCGGGCAACCCAGACCTGGTCGGCGGCATTGCGCGAGCCTTTGCCGAAGATCTGGAATTCCCACTGGCCCTTGGCCACTTCGGAATTGATGCCTTCATGGTTGATGCCGGCGTCGAGGCAGAGGTCGAGGTGCGTATCCACAATCTCGCGCGCGATGCAGCCGACGTTCTTGTAGCCGACCGCCGTATAGTATTCACCCTGCGGCGGGGGGAAGCCGCCACCGGGCGGGAAGCCGAGCGGTGCGCCGTCCTTGTAGAGAAAATATTCCTGCTCGAAACCGAACCAGGCGCCGGGGTCATCGGGAATCGTGGCGCGGGCGTTGGTCGGGTGCGGGGTCTTCTTGTCGGGCATGAACACTTCGCACATGACGAGCGCGCCATTTTTTTTGGTGGTGTCGGGATAGACGGCCACCGGTTTGAGCATGCAATCGGAAGTCCTGCCCTCGGCCTGGCGCGTCGAGCTGCCGTCGAAGTTCCACCAGGGAAGTTCTTCGAGTTTGGGAAACTTCGAAAATTCCTTGATGGTGGTTTTGCCGCGGATGTTGGCGACGGGTTCATAACCGTCGAGCCAGAGGTATTCGAGTTTGTATTTCGCCATGTGAGTGAGTGATGTAGTTTTTATGTCGGTTTGGAAACAAACTGTTCAACCCGGCAGTACCAGCTGCCTGGATTGAACCTGTATGCCGCCAGTTGAGCAGGACGGGTGCCATGGGGCAAGAACTTTGCGCGACGCGACGGAATAAAAATTGTTTTTGCCGCGTCAAACGTGGGGTTTTCAGCCGGCTCCAGTTATTCACAGATTGCGGGCGCAGTCAAATGGCTGTTGAAATTTAACCCGTCTGCGCAAATTAATTCGGCATCGGCGCAAACCGGCTTTGCATCGCCGGATGAATTCGGCGATAGTTAAAACGCAGGCAATCAACGGCGGCCATCCCATGCTTAAAGTCAAAGACACTCTGCGGGCGACGGTCAACCTGACCTATGACGGCCGGGTGATCAAAGCCTATCACGGCGCGAACGCGGAGGCGCGATTCACGAACGAGGTGAGGGTGCTGCGCCATCTGGAAGCCCAGGGCTGCAATTTTGTCCCGCGCCTGCTTGAAGCGGACAAAGAAAAACTCCGCATCATCACCACCAACTGCGGCAGCCGCGTCGAGCATCTTGACGCGGCCCGCGCGCACGACCTGTTTGCCGAACTGGAAAAATTCGGGGTCCGGCACGACGATCCCGACATGCGCAACGTCACCTACCGCTCATCGGACGGGCGCTTTTGCTTGATTGATTTCGAACTGTCCACCATTCTTCCAAGCTTCAAACCGACCCCGCCGAAATGAAATCGCAGACTCCACGACCAGTCCGTGCGGGCCGGCCAAAACATCCCGCCACGAAGGATGCCGGATTGAAATGGTTTGGCTGGACCGACATCGGGCGGGTCCGCAAAAACAACGAGGATTCCTTTCTCGGCCTGCGGTTTGACGCCCAGGAGGTGCATCGTTTGGGAAAAATTGGTGAAGCCCCGCTGGCGCAATTTGATTTCACCTTTGCGGTCTGCGACGGGATGGGAGGCGCGAAGGCCGGTGAATTTGCCAGCCAGATTGCGGTGGAAAAAATCACCACGCTTCTGCCGCGGCTGTTTCATCGTTCCGATGGCCTGCGCGAGAGCGCCGGCGCGGCCGTGCTGGAGCAATTGTTCAAGCAAATCCACCGTGCGCTGGTTTATGTCGGCGACAGCTACGAGGAATGTGTGGGAATGGAGACGACGTTGAGCCTTTGCTGGTTTACGCCCCGCCGGATGTGCTTCGGCCACGTCGGCGACAGCCGGATCTACCATCTGCCGGTTCGGGAAAACAAAATCAAGCAATTGAGCCACGACGACACCCATGTCGGCTGGTTGTTGCGTAACGGCCACCTCAAGGAACATGAGGCGCGGGTTCATCCGCGCCGTAACGTGCTCCAGAAGGCGCTGGGCGGCGGCAACCAGTTTGTGGATCCTCAGGTCGGCCGGGTGGACTGCCAGGCCGGCGATCTCTTTCTGCTCTGCTCGGACGGACTGGTGGAGGGATTGCACGAAAGCCACTTGGTCGAACAGCTTCGGGCGCCGGTCGTTGCCGGATCGGACGGTAATCCGGCCCATCGCCTGGTGGACCTAGCGGTGAAAAACGACGGCCGCGATAACACGACCGCAATGGTGATTCAGGTGGTCTGACCAATCTCATTCCTGGTTTCGGAACGGCAACCAAGGGCAGACAAACAAAAACGACGGGCGATTTGCATCGCCCGCCGTTGTGAGTTTCAGACCGGCTGCTATCAGTCGTGGTAACCGACTTCGCCGTGTTCGTTCTCGTCGAGACCGGAGATTTCGACTTCTTCCGTTGGACGGAGGCCGACGAGCACTTTGGTGATGTAAGCGATGACCACGGTGCCAACCACGCTCAGGATGATGGTAATCACCACGGCTTTGAGCTGTTCCATCACCAGCGGTTGGAAGCAACTATCGGTAACATATTTGCTCATGTTGGCGGCGAAATTCGGATTCGCCACGTTACGTGCCAGCATGCCGGTCATGATGGCCCCGGTGGTTCCACCAATCGCGTGAACGCCGAAGGTGTCGAGCGCGTCATCATAACCCAGCCAGGCCTTGATCTTGTAGCACATGAACCAGCAGATGGTGCCGGCAGCAATGCCGATCCAGATCGAACCTTGGGGTGTGATGTAACCGCACGCAGGCGTGATCACCACGAGACCGGCCACGGCCCCGGAGCAGAAACCGAGCACGCTCGGCTTGCCTTTGACCAGCCATTCCCACATTGGCCACACAAAGGATGCAACGGCCGTCGCAATGGTCGTCGTGGTGAAGGCATTGGCGGCAATGATGTCACCGGCCAGAGCGCTGCCGGAGTTGAAGCCGTACCAGCCCACCCACAGCATGCCGGTGCCGATGAAGGTCAATACCAGGCTATGCGGCGCGAAGTTCTCCTTGCCGAATCCTTTGCGCTTGCCGAGGATCAAGCACAGCGCCAACGCCGAATAACCGGACGTCATGTGCACCACCGTCCCTCCCGCGAAGTCCATCGCGTGAATGTGGGCCTTGGCGTTCCACACGCCGTTCATGGCGCCATTTATGCCCCAGACCGCGTGGCCTTGGGTGAAATACACGACGAACATCCACAACGTCATGAACACAAAGATGGCTTTGAACTTCATGCGTTCGGCGATGGAACCGATGATAAGCGCCGGGGTGATGATGGCGAACATCAACTGGAACATCGCCACCACGTTTTCCGAGACCCAGTAGGAATAGTTGGGATTAGGCGCCGAAGTGACGTTTTTCATCATCCAGCAAATCGTCGGGCTCCCGACCCAGCCGGAAATCAAGTCTTCCTTGTCTGGGGTGTTTGTGCCTCCGAAGATCATGCCGTAACCGACGAACACCCAGAGGATGGTCACGAGGCCGGTGATCAGGAAGCATTGCGCCAGCACCGACAGGACGTTCTTTTTCCGAACCATGCCGCCGTAGAACAGCGCGAGACCGGGCAGGGTCATGAACAATACCAATGCCGTACTGGTCAGCAGCCACGCGTTGTGACCGGCACCCGGATATGACACGTTCGCACCCGTGCTGTTTGACAGGTTGGTATTGATGATGGACGCGCCGAGCCCAAAGTTTACCGTCCAGTTGCCATTCGTGTCCTTGTAGGTGGCGGTCGGGTCGGTGTTTTGGAAATATGCTTCAATGGATTCCAAGCGCTGTTCCATGGACGGCCCGTTGGTCAATGGCGGTGCTGCCGGAGCTGCCGCCACGGCATTGGTTGCCGCGGCCATGGCATTGGTCGCCGTGGCGTTTGTGTCGTCCGCACGCGTCGTGAACACGCTCAACGCGGTGGTTGCAATCAAGGCGAGGATTAAAAGATATCGTTTCATTTTTTTTAGTTAGGATAAGGTTCAAGTTGGTTTAACTTCTTAAATGGCCGCGTCACCTTTCTCATCGGTACGAATGCGAATGGCCTGTTCGACGCCAGAGACGAACACCTTGCCGTCGCCGATCTTGCCGGTCTTGGCCGCCTTGACGATCGCGCCGATGGCCGTCTCCGCCTGGTTGTCCGCCACGACCAGTTCGATTTTGATCTTGGGCAGGAAGTCCACGGTGTATTCGCTGCCGCGATAGATTTCAGTGTGGCCCTTCTGGCGGCCAAACCCCTTGACCTCGCTTACGGTCATGCCTTCGATGCCGAGTTCGCTGAGGGCGTCTTTGACTTCTTCAAGTTTGAACGGCTTAATTATCGCTTCGATTTTCTTCATAGTTTTTTCATGGTATGTTTGAGCTGCGCTTGTTTGAGCCAACCGGTGCGCCCGGCCCCGTGGCGCAACTCGGCTTCCAACCCGCCACCCGCGAGTTGAATGTGCTTGCTGCGTGTCATGCTTTGATTGGCACAGGCGCCTTTAGCAGCGGCGATGCCAGCCGGAAAAATTACCGGACGGAACTGCAAAAACACAATGTTTGCAACGGGTTGCTTGAGAAATTAAATTTTTGCCCGGTTTGCGCCGGCCCGTCATTTCTGTTTTCTTTTGCTCAGGGGACAAAATTTTCACCAGCATTCAGGTGCTTCCCATGGTGAATAAATCGGTGAATAAATCTGAACAGTGAACGCAAAGAAAATGGTCGGAGCGACAGGATTCGAACCTGCGACGTCTTGCTCCCAAAGCAAGTGCTCTACCAGGCTGAGCTACGCTCCGACGCACGCGAATCATCGCATGAATCAGCCGTCATGCAAGACCATTCAATTTTCGGATTTCAAACTTCGGTCTGTTCGCTGTTCCCCCCGGCTTTACGGCTGGACGGCGCGGGCAGTCATGTTACATTGACTCCGCTATGTCAACGCCAGCGCCCGCATTGGAAAAAGTCAACCTCCGCCGCCCCGACATCATGGAGGCCGTGCAGGCACAGGTGCTTTCACACTACCGCAGCCAGCTGGTCGAACGCATCCGAGCCAACGGCCACGTCCTCTCCTCCGGCGACCTCACCGTCAAGCTCGCGAAGGAATTCGGCTTCTGCTACGGCGTTGAACGCGCGATTGATCTCGCCTACGCCGCTCGGAAATTTTTTCCGCCCGACAAGCCCATCTATCTGCTCGGCGAAATCATCCACAACCCCGAGGTCAACGACCAGATTCGCAACATGGGCATCCAGATCATTTCGCCCAAGCCGACCGAGGAGGAACTGGCCCGGCTGCATTCCGGGGACGTGGCGATCATTCCCGCCTTTGGCACGGAGGTTGCCACCCGCAAACGGCTCGAGGAACGGGGTTGCGTGCTCGTGGACACCACGTGCGGCGACGTGATGAGCGTCTGGAAACGGGTCCGCCAATATTCCAAGGAACAGGTCACCAGCATCATCCACGGCAAATCGTGGCACGAGGAAACCAAGGCCACGAGTTCGCAGGCGCGCGCGTACGGCAGCGGGCATTACCTGGTGGTTTTCACGCTCGCGGAAACGGATTACGTTTGCGATTACATCATCCGCGGCGGCAACAAGGAGGAATTCCTGAAAAAATTTCAGGGCGCCTACTCCGAGGGGTTCGACCCGGACCAGCATCTGCGGGCCATTGGCGTCGCCAATCAAACCACCATGTTGCGCGGCGAGACCGAGGAGGTGCAGAACCGGTTGAAAGCCGCGATGATCAAAAAATATGGGGCGGAGGCAATTGGCAAGCATTTCCGGTTTTTCGACACGATTTGCGGTGCCACCCAGGACCGCCAGGACGCGTTGCAGAAGCTGCTGCGCGATCCGATGAACCTGCTCATCGTCATCGGCGGCTACAATTCCTCGAACACCTCGCACCTCGCGGAGATGGGTGAAGCCAAACTTCCGACCTACTTCATCAAGAACGCAGCCAAGATGGAGTCGGACAAACTGATCTGTCATTACGACCAGCATGACAAAAAGGAAATTGAAACGCGCGACTGGCTGCCGGCCGGCAAAATCACCGTTGGAGTCACCGCCGGCGCGTCCTGCCCGAACAACCTGATCGAGGACACCATCCGCCGGCTGTTCGAGTTGCGTGGCATTTCGGTGCAGGAACTGGTGGCGGCCAATTAACCAAGACTCTCATTCACAAATTGCTTTTGGAACATGCCCCGCACCCGGCAAGAGCTTGAACAAATCGAGCGGCAGATCCTCGCGCCATTCGCCCAATTGAGTGGCGAAACCCGCGGGCGCGAACATCCGGAACCGCCGCCCGAATGGCGAACCCATTACCAGCGCGACCGCGACCGCGTCATCCACTCGCGCGCCTTCCGCCGGCTCGAATACAAGACCCAGGTTTTTCTCAACGGCACCGGTGATCACTTCCGCACCCGGCTCACGCACACAATTGAAGTCGCCGCCATCTCGCGCAACATCGCCAGCGCGTTGCGGCTGAACGAGGACCTGGCGGAGACCATCGCTTTGGCCCATGATCTCGGGCATTCGCCGTTCGGCCACAAGGGCGAGGCGGTGCTCGCGCGCCTGATGAAGGGCCACGGCGGGTTCGAGCACAACCGCCAGAGCCTCCGCATTGTCGAGGAACTGGAGCAAAAATACCCGGATTTTTCCGGCCTGAACCTGTCTTGGGAAGTCCGCGAAGGCCTCGTCAAACATCACACCGCCTATGATCATCCCGGCCGGCGCAAGGGCTTTGACGCGCGCCATTCCTCGCTTGAGGCCCAGATCGCCAACCTGGCCGACGAAATCACCTACTACAGCCACGACCTGGATGACGGGCTGGATTCCGGATTATTGTTGGAGAAAAATCTGCGCCGGGACGTTCGCCTCTGGGCCCGGGTCGCGCGGCTGGTGAAGAAGGAACACGGCGATTTGCCGGATGAATGCCGCCGCTATTTTATCATTCGCACCATTATTGACCTCCAAATCAAGGACGTGGTCGAGAACAGCCAGCGGCTAATACGCGACTCGGGTGTCGTTTCCGCCGATGACGTGCGGCGTTTCCGCAAACCGCTGGTGCAACACAGCCCCGAACGCCGCGGACTAAACCTCGAACTGCGCCGCTACCTCTATCGGAACTTGTATTACAACCCGGTCGTCAACGAGCCGCACATCCGGGCAAACCGGTTTCTGAAGGACCTGTTCAATTATTTCCTGAAACATCCGGCCGAGATTGGCGAACGGTCCCGCAAACGCATCCGTCAGGCCGGGTTGCACCGCGCCGTGTGCGATTACCTGGCCGGAATGACCGACCGTTATGTCATGCTTGAATATCAACGCCGCTTCGAAAAATCCTGAAGATTTCCGGCCGGGCGTTTAAAAAGTCGCATATCATGAACTCCCGGACAGCGTTTGCCATTGACTCCGGCCCACGAAATCATATCACAATCGGCAAGTCCTGATTTCGATATGGCCAAACTTGTTGTTCTGACCGGAAGCCTGGCGGGTCTGTCGCACGAAATGAGTGCGAACTGGATCACGATCGGGCGCGCGGAAGGAAACACCTTTCAAATCGCCGACCCGTCCATTTCCGGGCGGCATTGCGAAATCCTGTTGCGGGGCGACGAAATCGTCATTGCCGATCTCAATTCCACCAACGGCACTTTCGTGAAGGGCGAACGTGTCACCAAGGCCATCCTGAGGCCCGGCCAGACCTTGTGCGGCTGGGACAGGTGGATTTGCGTGTGGATGCTTCCACGCCCGATACCGCGGTTCCTTCCACACCGGCCAGATCATCTTCCATCTCGGCGGCGTTATGCGCGCCATCGATGTCCGCTGCGAAGGGAGCGGCGCCTGCCAAATCGGGCGCCCAATCAGCCGCCGTCGTCATGCCGGTCAAAAAATATCAGGTGCTGTTCGTGGATGATGACCTGGCGTTTCTGGAAGCCATCACTGCGCTCTACGACATTCTCGGTTACAAGACCTGGGAGATTCATCGTGCCGCCACGGCCGATCAGGCGCTGGGCACATTGAAAGAGAAGGCCATTGACCTGGTGGTGCTGGACATCGGGATGCCCGTATTGGACGGCGTCCAATTGCTCAGTTTGATTCACCGGCGCTACCCCGACATCAAGAAAGCCATCCTCACTGGCAGCGCCGCGGAAGGCAACCGGGCGGCCTGTCTGGCTGGCGGCGCGGAATTGTTCATTCAAAAGCCGGTTTCCGGCGAGGGGATGAAGGCGGTGTTCACCACACTCAACGAATTGGTTTCCTGGGCGCAACGCGAGGGCTTTTCCGGCATGTTGCGCCAAGTGAGCCTGCCCGATGTCATTCAGATGGAATGTCTCGGACGCAATTCCTCGATTCTCGAAGTCTGGAACCAGCGCATGCAGGGGCAGATTTACATCCAGGCAGGCGTCATCGTGCACGCCGTGGCGGAAAACCTGATCGGTGACAAGGCCTTTTACCGTTTGCTGTCCCTGACCGGCGGCGAATTTCATTTGCTGCCCTTCAAGCCGCCTGCCGAACGCACCGTCCACGGTCAATGGGAATTCCTGCTGATTGAAGCCGCCCGCATTCATGACGAAGAGGCCACCACGATGATTGTCCGGCCGCCTCCGGCCGCCTCCGGACCGGGTTCGCCGACGAACAAACCCGCCGCGTTGGAACAAGCTGCCCCGCCCGCGGCAAATCAACCGGCGATGAAACCAGATTCGCACGCGTTGGGTGGAGATGTCATTGTGACGGGTACATACGACGGGAAGTGGCATCCGACCGACGAATCAAAAAAGGCAGGTTAACCGATGAACTGTGTGACGGTATCATCATCGTGAAGTTCCACCAGCAGTTGGGAGATTGTTTTTGACTGTCCCGGCAAAATCATGTCCGGCGCGATCTCGGCCAGCGGCTGAAGCACAAACCGCCGCACGTGAGCCCGCGGATGGGGTAAGATCAACGTCGGAGAATTTCGCATTTCGCTTCCGAAGGCAATCAGGTCCAGGTCCAGCGGCCGCGGTTCGTTCAGCACCTGTTTCAACGGGCGTCCAAACTGCGTTTCCAGGCCGCGAAGTTTTTGCAGCAGCGACTCCGGCGTCTCCCCGGCGCGGGGCGTCAGGCCGATGACCGCGTTCAAAAATGCCCGGGAGCCTGGCGGACAATTCACCGGCGAGGTTCTCCACAGCGAAGATTTAAGCAGCGGCTGGCTGGAAAAAGTCTGAAGCTGCACCATCGCCACCGGGATGATCTGGCGCGAGTTGCCGAGATTCGACCCGAGCGCAACTATGGCGATTTCGGATTTCAGATTTCGGATTTCGGATTTCTCGGTCATCGCGATGTTGCTTCAATTCGCAATCCGCATTCAGCAATCCGAAACTACTTCAGTCCCAGCACGTCCTGCATGTCGTAAAGGCCGGGCGGCTGTTTGACGACCCAGCGCGCCGCGCGCAACGCGCCGTTGGCAAACGTGTCCCGGCTCGATGCCTTGTGCGTGAGTTCCAGCCGCTCGCCGGCGTTGGCAAAAATCACCGTGTGATCGCCAACCACATCACCGCCGCGTATCGAATGGATGCCGATTTCCCCCGGTGTGCGTTCGCCGACAATGCCGGTGCGGCCGTATCGGGCCGCCTGGCCGAGTTGCAGCTTGCGCACCTGGGCCAGGATTTCCGCCAGCGTTTTTGCCGTCCCGCTTGGTGCGTCCTTTTTCAGGCGATGATGCATTTCCAGGATTTCCAGGTCGAAGTCGGGTCCAAGGATTTCCGCCGCCTTGCGCGTGAGCCAGAACAGGGTGTTCACCCCGGTCGAAAAATTCGACGCCCAGACGATGGGGATCGTGGATGGCGGATGGCGGATGACAGATTGTTCAGCCTCCGAATGTCCGGTCGTGCCGATGACCATTGCCTTCTTGTTTTTTAAGCACAAATCAACCACGGCAGGTGTGGCGTTATGCGAGCTGAAATCGATCACCACGTCGCCCTGGGCGATGACCGAGTCCAGTGGGTCGTCCTGGTCAATTTGGCCGACGATTTCGAGGTCGTGAAAGTTTGGCGCGCAAGCGATGAGCGCCTTGCCCATGCGGCCCTTCGAGCCGGTGATGATGATGCGAGTCATAGAATTCAGGAGCCGGGAGCAAGAATCCAGAAAGCGCAGGAGTGGTAAACTTCTGGGTTCTGAATTCTGTACGCTGGCTGCTTCATGGCAACATTCCCCCCGCCTTCAGGGTCGCCCTGAGCCTGGCCCGGTTCGACGCGCTTATCGGCACCAGTGGCAGGCGGTACTCCTCGGTGATCAGGCCCATCATGGCCAGCGCCGCCTTGACCGGGACCGGGTTCGTTTCGATGAACAAATCCTTGAACAAGGGATAATATTTCGCATGCAACTGTTCGGCCTTCCGCGCCTGGCCCCGGGCGAACGCCTTCACCATCTGCGCCACTTCGCGCGGAATGACGTTGGACGCCACGCTGATGACGCCCTGGGCACCAACCGCCATGAACGGCACCGTCAGCGAATCGTCGCCGGACAAAATCTCAAATTTGGGACCGAGCGCCGAGCGCAATTGCGAAACCCGTTCACAGCTGCCGCCGGCTTCCTTGATGCCGACAATGTTTTTGCACCGGTGCGCCAGGCGCCGGACCGTTTCCACGCCGATCTCCACGCCGCAGCGGCCCGGGATGCTGTAAAGCACAATGGGCAGCCGCGTAGCGCTGGCGATGGCGCAGAAATGCTGGTACAAACCCTCCTGCGACGGTTTGTTGTAATACGGAGCCACTTGCAGCGACCCATCCGCGCCCACGCCCTCCGCCTTCTGCGTGAGATAAATGGCCTCCTTCGTTGAGTTCGCGCCGGTCCCGGCCAGCACCTTGATTTTGCCGCGGGAAAACTGCACCGACCGCTCGATGATGCGGATATGCTCCTCGCAATCTACCGTGGGCGATTCCCCGGTCGTGCCCACGGGCACAACGCCATCCACGCCGCCCTTGATCTGCAATTGGATCAGGCGCTTCAGCGCGGTTTCGTCCACGCTGCCGTGTTTGAACGGGGTGACCATTGCGGTGTACGTGCCGGTAAACATAATCAATCAGGTTAAAATCGGCGAAAATGCCGCGATTGGCGAGCAGGATTTTTACATGGAATTCTCGCCCCCAAGCTTGGCTGTTCAAACGCCTTTGTCATTTGCATGGGCAACCGTTTTCGTTGGGGGGTTCGTCCCGCCAATACTCCAGGCTGATGATTACCTGTGGTTATTTGCCGGCGGATTCGGGCAGCGGAATCGTGGTAAATGTTTTGATGACTCCGGAATTATCGTCGAATTCCGGATGCAAAAGAAATGTTTTGGGCAGCGGGTTATCGCTGGTTGCCATCAATTTGGCCGCGGAATCCAACAGGGTTTTCATCTGACCGGCCAGGGCGGTGGCCATCCCGCTGTTGTCAGCCTTGTCAGCGATGGAGGTCAGCTGCCAGCCGTCTTTGAAGTTGAAGGTGAAATCACTCTTGGCGAGAAAATTGAAGGTGGTGACCCGATACGGTTTGTTCGGGTTTGGCAGGTAAGGCGGGGTCACGCTGAAAGTGACGTCCGATGCCCCGCCGGAGGATGCTGGGGAACTTTTTTGGGATTCGCCGGTTGAAGCCGCATGGGCGGAGGCGCTGTCGCCGGTGGCTTTGGGAGGCGTGGAGGTCACGAGAAAATACGGTTCGGGTTGATAAAAGACGTAGCCCTTGTCGAGGTTGCCGGTATTCCATTTGCCGAGTTCAGTTGGAGCAATGGGTTGGATGGTATAGCTCGCGCAACCGACCAGGGTAAGAACCGTGGCGGCGAGCATTGGGATGGTGACGAATCTGGTTTTAATTTGCATACGTTGTGCCGTCAATTTTAGTCCCGGGCGAAAAGGTTTTTTCCTCCAGGATTTTAATCTGCTGGAATTCCTTGGCCGCAGCGGACAACCGATGAATCAAAAGAAGCAGCCGAATGCGTTGGCACTTTGAAGCCCGGATCTTCAACTGCCGGCTAATTACGCCTGTTTGCCAGCCATGTCGAGAGTTTTGAAGTTGAGAAAGTCAACCAACAGTAACCCGCCTTAACGTCCACCACGGCGGATCCGGGCGGAGATGCAAAAATGCCGCATGGCATTAGTTGCCGGAAGTGGCCGGTTTTTGGCTGGCTCTGTGTACAGATTGGGCAGCAGTTTTCAAAACAGTTGTTCTCAAGGGTGTGATTAAGCCGCCATAAGCTTCAGGATATTGAGAAATCCGGGGCATAAAATCTGCTTGTCATTGCCGGGTCATTTAACCTTAACGACAGGAATTTACTTAATCAGACTGAAACTATGAAACCAATAGGCGCCTGCATGATTTCCTGGGGAATCTTCTCCATTATGATCAGTTTTGTTGGACTGCAATTCCGGGTTCTTTGGTTCATGGACGAATTTGGACCGGTCATGGCTTACGTGATGAAAGTCGGGCTGATCCTGGCCGGGATTTGGGTCTGGAAGCATGACAAGGTGCTTACGGAAGAAGATGTGCCGGATGAAGGTAAGAAAGGCGCATGGATTCCTGTCATCGCAAGCCTGGTCGTGATTTTTGGAATCGTCGGCTATGTGGCCTTCAGCACCATCAGCGATTCCAACATGGAACACCGGCTTAAACATCCGGTGCCTCCCGCAGCCTGGGCGGCAACTCCTACCAACCGGTGGCCGGCGCTGGTGCTGTTGCAAAAAGCCGGATTTGAACACCACACTTCACTTGAGGCGGGTTGTGCCTGTCTGATCCGCCTACCGAGCAGCAACGTGGTCGCCCTCACAGCGGGACATCTGCTGGGCCGGGCGGGCGGTGTGAATCCGGGCTTTCTTCAGGGCGGGTTGGGCGGCTTGGACCAGGCCAAACTGGCGACGTTGACGGGTGAAATCACCTTGTGGGACCTTTTCCTTCCCGGGCAAGAGGCCAAGGGAGTGGAAGTGGTGGGATTGTTCGGCCGGGCATCCGACTTTAACACGGATTGCGACCAAATCCTGTTGCGGCTTTCGCCTCATGACCGGGCTTACCCGGTGAAGCCGCTGGACGTGCGTCTTGAATCCGTCACCTTTGGCGAACCCTTGCACGTGATCACGTATGCCGCGAACACGAATGGGGAATTGCAGCAGGTGGTTTATGGCGCCCGACGGGTTCCGGGAATGATGTTCACCTGTCTGCTGGAAAAACCGGCCGTCCTCGACGGCTGTAGCGGCGCGCCAGTGGTGGACAAGAACGGTCTGCTGGTCGCGATTGTCACGGGTGGGACCATGATGGACATCAATAATCCTTCAGGCCCGGTGCAGGCGTTCACCGGCCATTCCGTCAGCGAGCTGCTGCCCGTGTTCAAGGCGGACATATCCGGGAAAATTACCGTGACCGCCGCCCGGTGACAAAACACGAGCGAACAATTCCCAGAAAATTCTTTTATGAACGAACCAAATGACGCCCCACTGCTTTCATCGAAGTTGGCCAAATGGGGCATGGCCGCCGCCTTGCTGGCCTTCGCATTGCTCATATTGTTCAATCCGGATTGGGGATTTGTTCTGGCCATGCTTCCTCAATCGGCCTGGCCGGGCGCGATCCGGGTTGTCGGCATCGCCATCCTGATCCTCCTGCCGGTCGCATTCATCCTGAGCAGCATTGGACTGGTGGGATTGGGCAGGCACGGGTACAAGGGGATCCTCATCCCGGGGCTGGCCGGACTTCTCATCAGCCTCGTTCTGGGTGTGCCGTTCAACGCCGCGTTCATCCGGGCGCGATTTCACAGCAAAGCCCAACGAGAGATGGTGACAGAATCAACTGTTTCGTTTCCGGTCCTGACGCCGACAACCGTTAAAGCAACACCCAGCAAGGCGGTGGGCGCTTTCATTCCGGCGCCGTATCGCTCGGACATGGTCCACGATTCGAAACGGAACATCCTCTACATAACCGCCAGCGACTCGGTGCTGCGGTATCAGATGACTTCAAACAAATTTCTGGAGCCGCTGGCCTTGGGTGGCGATCTGCGCGGAATCGACATTTCGCCCGACAATGATTTGCTGGCCGTCGCGGACGCAACTGACAACAACGGGAGCATCGGGATTTATCTGGTGGACTTGAAAACCGGTCAAAGTTCGCACGCGACCTTCCGGGCGGAAAACCAGGAAGGCGGGACGTATTCGGTGGCTTTTGGTGCCGATGGCGGCGTCTGGATCACCTCCAGCTTTCACGGTTCGGGCTGGGTGCCCCTCCGCAAGTATGATCCGGTCAGCCGCCACACCCTCGTGACCCGGCATGTGCGTCAGGACACGATGCTGGCCGCCAGTACAGACCGCCAGACCATCGCGTATGCCGAGGGGGACATTTCATCGGGCGACTATGGCCGGTTTGGCTGCCGCGCCACCCAGATCCCGCAATCACTGCAGGCGAATGCCTTTTTGTATGAGATCGGGATCAGTCGGGATGGGAAACAACTGGCCGTGCCGAATTATGGGAACATCGCGCTTTCAGGCGCCGCCGTGCAAAAACTCGATGAATCGGAAACCATCGGGGTGGCCTATCACCCGCAGCGGGATTTCGTTTTCCTGGCCCAGGCCGGCACGGCGGCCATTGCGGTTTACGAAACGGCCAATTACACGAAGGTCAAGCAACTGGATTTCGGTGAAAAATTCGACTGGACCGGCAACCACGCCTTCCAACGGGGCCGGCTGCGTCTCTCAGGGGACGGGATGTGGCTTTTCTGCACGGTGAATGGCGGTGTCCGCTATGCTGAAACCGGACTTTGACCCATCCTGCTTGGTTCCACGCTGCGGGCTCCGACTACGATTTATTTTTGGATTACGTCGGAGCCCGAGCCGTCGCGGCGGCTTTGAAAATTCCTGCCCGGCTGCACCAATTCACGTTGGCCTCTAAACGGACGGCCTGCCAAATCACTGAGCCTCGGATTTTTTAAACGGTTTTGCTGCCGGCCGTGATTCGGAAGCTGCGCCACAATTTCGCCGGCAGAAGGCCGAGCAGGATGAAGCTGACCTGGGTGCCGATGAACAGCATCAGCCAGCGGAACGCCGCATCGGTGAACCCGTAGCTATGCAATCCGATGCCGAGCATGTTGACGCCAAACCACGACCAGCTGGTGACGATGTTGCCGAATACGGCCAGGTTCATCAAGCCACGTTCGCGCACCAGCCCGCCCCAGCGCGCGTGCAGGATGGTCGCATTCCAGAGCACGATGAGCAGGGCGCCGTTTTCCTTTGGGTCCCAGCCCCAGAATCGGCCCCACGACTGGTCGGCCCAGATGCCACCCAAGACCGTCCCGACAAAGCTGAACAGCGTTGCAAAACAGACGATGCCATAAACCATCCGCGCCAATGACTTCGCGGTCTCCGTTGAAAGGGTGGTAGTGAAAAGTCCGCGCAGGATGTAAATGATGGCCAGGAACCCGGCCACAAAGGTCGAGGCATAGCCCAGGGTGACGGCGACGACGTGGGTGGCGAGCCAGAAGTTGGTGTCGAGCACGGCGCGCATCATTTCCATGGTGTCGCCACTGAGCGCGAGGGTGTGTGCGATGATCAAGGTGACAAACCCGGCGGAGGCGGCCACCACGCAACCGATGCCGTCGCGATAAATCTTTTCCAGCACCATGCCGAGAATCACCGCCGCCCACCCGATGAAAATGGCGGAGGAATACAGGTTGGTCACCGGCGGCCGGCCTTCGAGATACATCCGGAACACGAGCCCGGTGGTGTGAATTACCCAGGCCAGCGCGATGAGGCAAAACGCCGATCGCCGCAGCCAGTCAGCGAGGACAAACCACGAGAACAGCGCCAGCACGAGCGCGAGCACGTAAATAACCGAGGCCTTGTAAAATGGCTCCATGGTGCTGAAGAAAAATTCCCGGTCGGTTTTTTGGGCCTGGGGCGCAAAATGGTCCGCGAGCCACGTACGATATGCCCCGACCGCGCGGTTGAAGTCATCCGGCTGGCCAGCCCGGTAGGCGCTGACCATGTCCGCATACCATTTCGTGACGGGATTGATTTCCCCGGTGCGCGCGGACTCCATGAGGTTGGTGCCGATATTTTGCCATGCATTGCGCGGAAGCCTGATGTCCGCGGGCGGAATCACGAGGGGCAGGGCAAAACGCGCGATGGTGTTGTAGCCGCCCATGAATCCGATGAGGGTGTTAAATGCTTCCTGGTCGAATTTCTGTCCGGCTTCCCGCGCCTGAACGGCGATCATGCCGGAAGCGATGGACTTCTGGTAGGCATCCAGTTCCGCGGCAAAATCGTCCGTGGCCGGCGGCTTGAGGCTGATTTCCAGCCGTTGATACAGGTTCAAGGTGTCGGACAGCTTCATCAACTGCGATTCAAAAACGGTGCGGCTGGCAGACTCGAGCTTCTCGATGCGCTCGGCCTGCTTTTCCAATTCGTCCAGCTGGGGCCGGATCTGATTGAAGGAATAATATTTCTGGTTGTCCGGCAGTTTGAGCAATCCGAGAACTTCGTTGTTATCAATTCGGAAAACCTTCAGGTCGTCGGCCGACTCGGGCTTCATCATCATTTGCAGCAGCCATTCCATGGCGGTCAGGGTGCCGGTCTTGCCGTTGTCCTCGACGATGATGCGTTGCTTGGTGCGGATCTGGAGCAGTGAGTTGCGGGCGATCGAATCAAACGGCTGGAAACGACCGTTCATCAGGACTGGCAGTTTGCCGAATTCGCGCGCTTGAAAACCGGTCTCCGGTGGCTGACGCAGCGCGGATAAAAACCATCCCGCCATCACCACAACCAGAATGAGTGGAATCCACTTTTTTATAATCACTTTTTCTCCTTCCTGGAGGCGCCTGTTTCCTGCCGGCCGGTGTTGCCCCGTGTACCGCCACCAGCCGCCGGGACAGCGATGTTCCCGGATGCGGCCAGCCTCCGTTTCAAAAACGGGATCAGGTGGCTAAGAAACTGGTAGGTCAGCCCTACCGCGACCATCACGCACGAAAGGTACGGCGTCAGCCAGGTGGGATTATGGACCACCTGCAGCACGCTGCCGTGGTCGTCCGGATCGAAGCTTGCCTGATAAAAAGTTTCGCCCGCGTACCGGAGCGGGTTGTTCATGTAAATCAGCACTTCGCGGTTTTCGCCGTTTTCCAGGTTTTGCAGGCGAACGCGGCTGGAGAAGTTCTTGGGAATGTCGGTTCCCGGATATCGGTCGTGTTTGAATTCGATCAGATGCAGGCTGAACGGCAGGTAAAAACGTTCCGGTCGCATGAGGATTTCATATTTGCGGCCGCTAAAAGCAATTTGTTGCGGGCGGTCGAGCCAGCCGGACACGAGATAGGTGCCCAGCGAACCCTGGGGTGACGCAATTTCAACGAGGGCCGCCGGCATGTCCATCCGGTCCATTTCCGTCACGCGCGCCACTTCCTGCCACCACAGGTCACCGCCAAACCCGGCGGTGGCCTTGACCGGTGCGTAACCCGGCTGGCTCAACTGCGCGAGCAACGAGTTCGCGTAAAATGTCTTCAGGCGCACCGTAAACGGCATTTCCATATTGCTGACTTCGCCCCGTCGCGCCAGCAGCGAGCAGGGGATGGCCACGATCTTTTCCGAATCCGGGTCGGTGGTGTCCATGACGGCCACCTCGAAGGCGCGGTCGGCCTCGGAATAGTTTCTGGTCTCGCCAATGCGCAGGTGCAGGTTGCTTTCCTGGGACAGGAAGTCGGTGAGCATCTGCCCGACCAGCAGCAGCACCACGCCAAGGTGAATCAAGGCGATGCCGATCTTCCGCTTGCCGGGCTGATAATACCGCACATGCGCCGCCAGCAGATTGATGAGCAGGACGGTGCCGAGAAGGTAACCACCCGGGAATATGGGGATGTGAATTCCCGATCCGCCCGGCTGCCAATAAACAAAAACACTGCGGAAGAATTCGTTCTGGGCCTTGTAGAGTCCGAGGTGGACCTGCGCAATCGTGCCCCAGAACACCAGCACACAGCCCATCAGCAGGCAGGCCACGGTCAGCTTGAGCGACGAAAAAAACCGGATAAAAGGCTTGAACATGTCAGTATTTCACGCCTTGAACGAATTTCGTGAACGCGTCCTTCTGGCTCGCAACCACCGGCGGGCTGCCCATCAATTTGTAAAACCAGGTTTGACCCGCTTGCGGCACAACCACTCCGACGAGCCGGGCGGGCTGGCTCGTTCGTGGATCGGTGCCGCTCATTTCCACCAGCGACGCCTTGCCGCCCGGCATATCAATCGAGGCGACCACCTTGTTTGCGTCGGCCTCGGACAACGGGCTCAAACCGAGCTGGCCGCGCCAGCGGTTCACATTGCCGAGCAGGCCGCCGCCTTCGCCGGGGGAACTGCTGACATTGACTGCCGCCATGGCGCCGCCTTCACCGGCGATTGTGAATTTGGCTACGAGGAACTGGCCGCCGGAAACCTCCTGCCATCCCGACGGCACCTGCCAGTTGGGTTTGCCCTCTGTGGAAATTGACGTCGAAGCCGTCGGCGCGCCCATCCCCATGTCGCCCATGGACGGATGAGATGGCGGCAGGCTGGCTGGTTCCGTGGCTGCGGCGAATTTCAGTGATTTGAGGAAGGAAATAAAAGCCGGCTTTTGATCTTCGACCAGGGAGGCGTCACCGGTCATTTTGAAAAACCAGGCCATGTCGTCGCGATGCTGGATGACGCCGAGAATCCGTTCCGCATTGCCGCTCCCGGGATTCTGGCCGGCGATATCATATAACTGGGCCGGTTGGCCGCCGGCTTCGACCGCATCCGCGGATTTTTTCAGTTCATCCGGAGACACAGGCGGCAGGCCGACCTGGCCGCGCCAGCGATTGACATTGGCCTCGTCGTTGCCGGCCAGACCGGGCAGGGGAATGACACTGACATCGGCCTGCTGCCCACCCTTGCCCTGTATCTTGAAGGACGCCACACGCATTTCGCCGGGCGTGACTTCCGTCCAGCCGTCCGGCGTCTGCCAGGTCAATCGCGGCAAACCGGTCCTGGGCGTTGCCGGCACGGAACTGCCCGGTGCGGACGAAATGTCCGGATGTCCCGGCGGCAGGGCGGGATTGGGTGTATCCGTTGACATGGCGGGTGTGGATTGTGCCGGCGGCTGGTCCGATTCCCTGGCGACGCGGTAGGTCTTGACCTCGTCACGGTGACAGCCGGCAACGAAGCCGGCCAAGGTCAACAGGACCATCGTCAGCCCGGCTGGTTTGGTAAACGAAGATCGGGAAGAAATGGCGTTGGAATTCATGGTGATGAACGGAAACCCGTGGCTGGTCTTTTCAGTCGGATAATTTGACACATACCAAAGTAGTTGCTGGATTGATGAGTATTCAAGTTAATTCTGGATCGAATTGGAATGCAACTGACCCCGACCTGTTAATCCGGCGGCAATTCCATGTACACCTGACGAGAAAGGAGGCAATGCTAACGCGAGACTGAGCCTTTTACTCGTCCGCCTTTCCAGTTCAGATCAAGCCGATGAAAAATCAGAGATAGCATTAGTTGAGCTGTTCGTATTTCGCCATCTCATATTGACCTAGCCCTTCTGCGCTTCCTTCGCCCAGGCATCCTTCAGCGTAATTGTCCGGTTGAAAATCAGCTTGGGGGATGCGGAATCCTTGTCCAAAGCAAAATAGGCGAGACGTTCGAATTGGTAACGGAGCTCCGGTCTGGCGTCTTTCAGGCACGGTTCGCATTTGGCCGTCACCATTTCCAGGCTGTGCGGGTTGAGTGTGGATTTGAAGTCGGAGCCCGCATCCGGCTCCGACACGGTGAAGAGGCGGTCGTAGAGGCGCACCTCGGCATCCACAGCATGGGCGGCACTGACCCAGTGGATGGTGCCTTTGACTTTGCGATTCGCCGTCGGGCCGCCGGTCTTGCTGTTGAGGTCGGCGGTGCAGCGCAGTTCGATGATATTGCCGGCGGTGTCTTTCACGACTTCGTCGCATTTTATGATATAGGCGTATTTCAAACGGACTTCGCCGCCGGGCTTCAGACGGAAAAATTTCGGTGGCGGCACTTCCTTGAAATCGTCCTGCTCGATGTACAGTTCGCGGCTGAACGGAATCTTCCGTTTGCCTGCCTTTTCATCCTCGGGATTGTTCACGGCGTCCAGCTCCTCGGCTTGGCCTTGGGGATAATTGGTGATGACCACCTTGATGGGACGCAACACGGCAAGCCGGCGCAGGGCGCATTTATTCAGATCTTCGCGGATGGAGTGTTCCAGCACCGCCACGTCGGTGAGGCCGTTATATTTGGTGATGCCGATGTGGTAGGCAAAGGCCCGGAGCGCGGTCGCAGTGACACCGCGCCGGCGAATTCCAGAAATGGTTGGCATGCGCGGGTCGTCCCAACCGGTGACGAGCTTTTCGTTCACGAGTTGGAGCAGCTTGCGTTTGCTCATCACGGTGTAGGTGAGGCTGAGACGTGCAAATTCATATTGATGAGGCAGGGGTCGGGGCAGGTCGAGATTCTCCAAGATCCAGTCGTACAGCGGGCGGTGTACCTCGAATTCGAGCGTGCAGATGCTGTGCGTGATGCCTTCGATATAATCACTCAGGCAATGGGCAAAATCGTACATCGGGTAGATGCACCATTTGGCGCCAGTATGATGATGTTCGGTGTGTCGGATGCGATAGAGCAGGGGATCACGCAGCCAGACGTTTGGAGCGGTCACATCAATCCTGGCGCGGAGCGAGCGTTTGCCATCGGGAAACTCACCGGCCTTCATCCGCATGAACAGATCGAGGTTTTCAGCCACCGGCCGGTTGCGATACGGGCTTTCCTTGGCGTTGCGGCGATATTCATCGGTCTCATCGGGCGTCAGGTCGTCAACGTAGGCGAGGCCTTTTTTGATGAGCGTGACGGCGTATTCGTAGATCTGGTCAAAATAGTCGCTGGCGTAGAAAGGCTCTACGCCGGTCGAGGATCGAGAATCGAGAGTCGAGGGCGGAACGTGGCCGAGGTAAAAGTCGGGTTTCCCGTTCGACGTGACGGCTTCAGGGGTTTTACCTTTGGGTTTCAGGCCGAGATTATTGTCGGCCCAGGCGCTGATGAGCCATTTGACGTCCTCCTGGATGGAATCCACGTACTCGATGTCCTCTTTGGTCGGGTTGGTATCGTCCATGCGCAGATTGCAGATCCCGCCGAACTCGTGGGCGATGCCGAAGTTGAGGCAGATGCTCTTGGCATGGCCGATGTGCAGGTAGCCGTTGGGCTCGGGCGGAAAGCGGGTGTGGATGCGCGGATATTTGTTTTCCGCGACGTGTTTGGCGACGATGTCGCGGATGAAATCGGACGGGGCGGCGGACGGTGGATTTGCGGGGGTTGGATTGCTCATTTGTCGGCGGGCAGCTTAACAAAGGTGTTTGAAAAAGTCCAACCGCTGGAAAAAAGCGACCCCGAGGCAGGCGATAACAAAAATACCTCTAAAGTCATCGCGATTTCATCCGATGGTAAAGCACGGGTGCTCTTAAACCAATCAATAAGCGATTTATGAAATCCCATACAATTCCTTCGAATCCGGGCCTTTCCCAAGACGGATTGAAACCGGGCTGGCCAACCGGCAACGGAGACCAAGATACCCACCACATCGATCGCACCATCGAGGATGACCGGGCCCGCACTCCGCAGTTCGTTTCGAAGAAGCTGGTCTGGATTGATGATTTCGGCATCTCCTTGAACGATTGATCCAGTCAACACGCTCTTTCGGCTGTAAACAAGTGCAGGGGATTTCACCCCCGGCACATTCAGCTTGCCCGGACGGCTTGACGATCCAAAGCCGTGCGCACGGCTTGAGCCAGGCGGTGCGGTGGATACGGCTTCTGAAGGAAATTGATATCCTTAAGCAATTCACTGTCATTTCCCAAAATCTCGGCGCTGTAACCGCTGACATAGATGATCGGCAGAGATGGATTTTCGGCGCAAATGGCTTTGGCCAGGTCCAAGCCTGAAATCCCGCCAGGCATGACAATATCCGTCAAAACCAAGTCGATGTGCTCCCGCTGGTGGCGCCAGATTTCCAAGGCCACCACCCCCGATTCTGCTTCAATCACCTTGTAGCCAAGACGTGCCAGAATGCGGTGAGTCAGCTTGCGAACGGCCTCTTCATCTTCGACCAGCAGGACCGTGCCGGTTCCACCCAGCGCCGGCTGCTCTGCAGTTGGGCCGGCCGGATCTTGGCCCCCGGCCGGGATGGCGGGCAGGAAGACGCGGAACGTTGTGCCTTTCTTGATTTCACTTTGGACAGTGATCCATCCCTGATGCTGTTGAACAATGCCGTAAACGGTGGCCAGGCCGAGTCCGGTGCCCCGGCCAACCTCCTTGGTGGTGAAAAACGGCTCAAAAATCCGGGACAAAATTTCCGGGGCAATGCCGGTTCCCGCGTCGGCCACCGTCAGGCAGACGCAGTCTCCCGGCCGGGCCTGGGGATTGGTATTCGAACAATCGGGGTCAATGGTTTGGAGCGAGGTGCTGATGGTGAGTTTTCCGCCGTGCGGCATGGCGTCGCGCGCGTTGATGGCGAGGTTCATTAGCACCTGTTCCAGCATACCCACATCGGCATTGATGACTGGCAGATTGGGTCCGTGTTCGACCTGTACCGAAATGTTTTCGCCGAGGACCCGTTTGAGCATTTTGACCGGGTTGTTGATGGCTTCGTTGAGGTTGAGCGGACGCAGTTGAATGACCTGTTTGCGGCTGAAAACGAGCAACTGCCGGATGAGATCGGCGGAGCGCTGGGAGGCGGTTATGATGTGATGCAGGTGTTCCCGGGATTCCTCGCTGAACGGCTCGCCGCTCATCAACATGAGTTCGGTGCTGCTGCGGATGATGGCGAGCAGGTTGTTGAAATCGTGGGCCACGCCGCCCGCGAGCTGGCCGATGGACTCCATTTTTTGCGCCTGCCGGAATTGTTCCTCCAGCTGCCGGCGTTCCTTCCGAGCCTGGACCTCCCGGAAGGCCCGCCGCACGACCGGCCCCAGGCGCTGGAGCCGGTCCTTCAGCACGTAATCCGTGGCGCCGGTCTTGAGACATTCAACCGCCCGTTCCTCGCCAATCGTTCCGGAGACGATGATGAACGGAATTTCCAGGCCGCTGTTCTGAAGCAATTCGAGCGCGCGGGTGGTCGAAAACTGGGGCAGCGTGAAATCGGAGAAGATGATGTCCGGCTGCGCTTCCATGCAGGTGCAGTACTCCAGCTCCGTTTCGACCCGGATCCAGGTCGGATCAAAGTCCGCGGCCTTCAGTTCATTGATCAGCAGCAGCGCGTCATCGGCTGAGTCTTCGACGGTAAGGACATTGAGCGGGGTTGACATAAGAACAGCGGATCAGGATTTGGGCGGTTGGTTGAGCAGCAGCCAGTACATGCCCAGCTTTTGCACGGCTGCGGCGAAGCCTTCAAAATTTACCGGTTTTACGATGTAGCTGTTGACGCCCAAGTGGTAGCTATCGATCACGTCTTTCTGTTCCTTGGATGACGTCAACATTACCACCGCGATCCTCTTTGTGCGCGGATCATCTTTGATGCGTTTCAACACCTGCAGTCCATCAACCTTGGGCAGTTTCAAGTCCAGCAGGATCACCTTTGGTACATTTTCAATCTTGCGGCCGGCGTACGCTCCCTCACAAAAGATGAATTCCAACGCTTCCACGCCATCGCGGGCCACCTGGATGCGATTGGCCAGATTCGCCTTGCGCAAGGCAAACAGAGCCATGTCCAGATCATCCTGATTGTCTTCGACCAGCAGAATTTCAATCTCGTCGGTCGCGTTCATTTTTTAGGATCTCCTTCCAAGGTGAAATAAAAAATGGCGCCCCGGTCCACTTTTGCGTCGGCCCACGTCCGGCCGCCGTGGCGGTGAACAATCCGTTGCACGATGGCCAGGCCCACGCCGGTGCCCTCGAATTCATCGGCGCGATGCAGCCGCTGAAACACGCCGAACAGCTTGTCCGCATAGCGCATGTCAAACCCCGTGCCATTGTCGCGCACGAAATAAATATCCGCGCCGGCTCCCTGTTCGCAGCCGATTTCAATCACCGCCGGTTCCCGGCCGCGGGTATATTTGATGGCGTTGGACATGAGATTGACCCAGACCTGCCGCAACAGCGCCGGGTCGCCCTGGCAGGGAGGCAGCTCGCCAACCCGTATTTCGATCGTCCGCCCTTGTTGCTGTGGGGCCAGATCGTTCAAGGCTTTTTGCACCAGCCGGGCGGTGTTCACCGCCTGGCGGTTCACGAGTTGCCGGTTCAAGCGCGAGAAGGAAAGCAGGTCGTCAATCAATTCCCCCATCCGCTTGGCGCCATTGCAGACCCGTTGCAGGTGGCGGCGCCCCTCCTCGGGCAGCTGCGAACCGAACTCCTCCAGCACGATGCCGGCAAATCCGTTTACAGCCCGCAACGGCGCGCGCAGGTCGTGGGAAACGGAATACGAAAAGGCCTCCAGTTCGTGGTTGGCAGCTTCGAGCTCGGCGGTGCGCTGAATGACGCGTTGCTCGAGTTCCGCGTTCAACCGGCGGATTTCTGCCTCGGCCCTTTTGCTTTCCGTAATGTCGCGCGCCACTTTAGATGCACCCACGATCCTGCCGGTCGAATCCTTGATGGGCGAGGTGGTGACGGAAATGTTGATCAGCCGGCCATCCCGGGCCTGCCGCACCGTCTCGAAATGCTGCACGCTTTCGCTCCGCCTGATTTTCTCAAGAATCTGCCGCTCCTCGTCATGGCGTTCGGGGGGAATCAGCCTCGAGATCGATTCGCCAACCATTTCGGTGGCAGAGTACCCGAAGATTTTCTCGGCACCGGCATTCCAACTGGTGACGTTGCCGTCCAAATCTTTTCCGACAATGGCATCGTCCGACGATTTCACAATCGCTGCCAGATGGACGGAATCCAGCTCCATGTCCTTGCGCGCCGTGATGTCGGCACGGATGGCCACATATTGTCGGGGTTTGCCCTGGTTGTTGAAGAACGGCACGATCGTCGTATCCACCCAGTAGAACGAGCCATGTTTGGCCTGGTTCTTGATTTCGCCATGCCAGACCCGGCCCTGCGAAATGGTGGTCCAGAGGTCGTGCATGAATTTCTTCGGATGATGGCCTGAATTGATGATGCGATGGTCTTGGCCGATCAGTTCTTCGCGTGAATAGCCGGAAATAACGCAAAACTTGTCGTTGACGTAGGTGATCTTCCCTTGCGGATCGGTGATGGCCACAATGGCATGGGCGTCGAGGGCAGTTTTCAGGTCGCTGACTTCCTGCAATGAAGCCTGGAGTACTTCCAGCCGCTGACGTTCAGCAAGGACCGCCGGAGAGTCGTTGTCGCCGGGTTGAAGCGATTGCCGGCTTTGCTTCAACGCCAGTTTTGCCTGCCATTGGACGGCCATATCATTTTCCAGTTCCCCGCTGGTCTTGGCAGATAATTCATTTTGTTTCTGCTGGCGTTCAGCAATTTTCTTCTCCAGAGCTGCGGGATTACCAGAAGGTTCCATAGGGTTTGGGTCAGTGATTATCCGGTATTTTCAGGGGCGCCCGCCCGACGCCAAAACTGCTTCTCTGGCCTTTCCGAGGAAACGGAAGTTCAGGGGCCAAACTGATCAATATCATCACATGTTAGGAACCGGTACTGATCTCAGCAGCGCCCATTGCATGTGAAGCTGGGGCGTGACAGCGCTCAAATTTTGAAAATCAACCGGCTTGACGATGTAGCCCTCCGCCCCCAGCCGTTTGCTGGCGGCAATGTCCTGGCCGCGGCTGGAGGCGGTCAGCACGATGACCGGAATCTTGCGGGTGCGGGGGTCGGCCTTGATTCGCCGGAGCACCTCTAAACCGTCCACTTTGGGCAGGCTCAGGTCGAGCAGAACCATTTGCAGACGGTCGTGGTGCCGACGATCCACATACTCCCCGGTTGCAAAAATAAAATCCAACGCCGCCGCGCCATCCCGTACGACGTGAATACGGTTGGTGATGTGGGCGCTTTTTAAGGCATGCAGGGCCAGTTCCACATCGTCTGCCTTATCCTCCACAAACAGGATCTCCACCAGCTCGTCTGGCGACAGCAGTAATTCATCGGGCCTGTCCGCGCGTGATTCGCGCGCATACGTCAGGAGGGAGGGAACGGACACTTCCAGCGCATGGGCCAATCTTTCGATGCTGTCCAGCGAAACATTCCGGGCCCCGCGTTCGACATCGGAAATATAAGTTCGATGCAAGCCCGCCCGCTCCGCCAGTGTTTCCTGAGAAATGCCCAAACGGCTTCTCCAAACCCGGACCGAAGCTCCGAATGGTTTTTTTAGATTCACTTTTTTCCCAATGCCACTTACTCACCCCAGTGCCAACTGTTCAAATACAATGCTATGCCATTGTTGGAGCTACTACAACAGACTATAAGTGACTATTCATTACGATATTACAAATTTCGTAAAAAAAGAAGTCTTCGGAATCAGACAAAACCAAATGATTGTGGCTCAATCTGACCCACAGGGCAGGGAGTCACGGCGGAACAGATTGTTGCGGACGAACCAAGATGCCGTGGCGGCGTCAAGTCCGTAGGGGGACAGCGTCCCGCGACAGTTTTGGTGAATAAACTGTTATAACCGGGAGTGGTGCGAAGCGTCGCGACGCTGGCACCGGACAACATCAATGTCTGCCTGTCTTGATGATTACCGTCGCCACGGTCACGGCCAGCAGCAGGCTGAACATCAAAACCAGTCTGATGGTGGCCATCTGATGTTTTCGTTGATCCCGTGGCAAATGAGGAAACAGCACCTTACCCAAGCGGAAGCGTAGATGTGTCATAGACAACTTAATTTAAGACTTCTGATTGTATGTCGTCCGCCGTTGAATAAGCCTGCGGTCAACCACGCTGTCATTTATATTAGGCTTTAATGAAAATGCTAATCCTAGATTGGCATTCTTTAATCCAAAATTGAACTCGGGGTTCGGCAGGACAACTCAGATGACCACGAATTCGGAATCAATAATCAGGCTTTCAAGCTTTGGTTTTTTGCGCGCGATTCCTCAACCAATGATTGTTTGAATTCCGACAGCGCCTTTTGCAGCCGTGCGTCTGCCACCGCCAGAATTTGCACCGCCAGGAGCCCGGCGTTCTTGGCCGCGCCGATGCCGACCGTCGCGACCGGCACGCCCGGCGGCATTTGCACGATGGAAAGCAGCGAGTCGAGTCCGTCCAGGGATTTGCCGACGATTGGCACGCCGATGACCGGCAAGGTTGTGAGCGCCGCCGTCACGCCCGGCAGATGCGCCGCGCCGCCGGCGCCGGCGATGATGACGCGCAGGCCGCGCTTGATGGCGCTGCTGGCATATTCCTCCAGGCCGCGCGGATCGCGATGGGCGGAAATCACATTGGCTTCACTGGCAATGTCAAATCCCGCCAGCGCGTCGGCGGCGGCTTTCATCGTCGGCCAGTCGGAGTCGCTGCCCATCAAAATTCCCACTAAGGGTTTGGGTTCGGTCGTTTTCATGGGCGACAAATTACCAACCCCGGAATAAAAAGTCATCTTTTGAAAATGGGGGCCAGGCAGGATCGCCTTGGCTGGTTTATTGTTTACCTGGAAGCGCCCGCGTTTCCCAAGCACGCGGCCAATTCAATTCGTGCCAACTCTTGCAATTCGTGTAACAGTAATCGCCGATGACAACCGCCAACAAAATCACAATTTTGCGGATCCTGCTGATTCCGTTTTTCGTCGTCGAATTGATTTATTTTCTCGAAACCGGCAATGAAGTCCACCGGTTGCTGGCCCTGATCGCTTTTGCCGTCACGGCCATTCTGGATGGAGTGGATGGTTACATTGCCCGGCGTTACAACCAGAAGAGTGAGCTGGGGGCGATATTGGATCCGCTCGCGGATAAGCTGTTGTTGCTGTCTGGCATCATCACGTTGAGTTTCAACCATGGGCCGCGTCTCGGGCAGATTCCGCTCTGGCTCACGGGCACCGTCATTGGTCGCGATTTGTTGCTCCTCATTGGCATTGCGGTCATCCGGCTCACTGTCGGCAAGGTGGTCGTGCGGCCGCGCATCATGGGTAAAATCGCAACGGTGCTGCAAATGGTTGTCGTCCTCTGGATTTTGCTGGGCTGGGATCGCGATTTGAATGTCCATTGGATCACTGGCTGGACGCTGGGGGCGGCGGTCTGCACCGCTGTTTCCGGGCTGCTCTACATCTGGGACGGTGTGAAGCAACTCGGCTCTCATCCGGCTAGTTCGCCGACCAAAACCGGCGCCACAGATGCACACGGATGAATCACCAATCTGATCAAAAGAATTCCCGGCCGTACTATTCCTTTAATCTGTGTTCCATTTGTGTAAATCTGTGGCTAAATCTTCTGTGGTTAAAATTTTATGGCAAAAGCAGTTGAACTGAAGTTGAGGGTGGGGGAGGTCGCGCCGGCATTTTCTGCGGCGACCAGCGGCGGCGGAAAAATTTCGCTGGCTGATTACAAGGGAAAGAACGTCGTGCTCTATTTTTATCCGCGCGACGACACGCCCGGTTGCACCAAGGAAGCCTGCGCGTTTCGCGATCATTTCGCCGAGTTCAGGAAAAAAGGCGCGGTGGTGTTGGGGGTCAGCACCGACGCGGTGAAGTCACATGACAAGTTTGCGGCGAAATTCAAATTGCCGTTCACGTTGCTGGCGGATGAGGACAAGGCAATTGTCACAGCCTACGGTGTCTGGGGCGAGAAAAGTTTCATGGGCCGGAAATACCTGGGCACGCACCGGGTGACGTTCCTGATCGGCCCGGACGGACGCATCAAGAACATCTGGCCGCAGGTGAAACCCGAGGAGCATGTGGCGGAAGTTCTGGCGGCGTTTTGACGGGGCCCGGCTTTTTCATTGAAAATTGAACGGAGCCGGGTCGATTACTATCCATTCCTAGTATGGAGACAATTATCAAAACTCTCCAGGAGCACGCCGTGTTTTGCGCGGTGTTTGATCAAATCGAAAAGGTCTGTGCCCGGTTGACCACCGCCCAGGAGTTCAGAGTGCTGTCCGCGGTGGTGGAAGGATTGCTTGCACGACATTCCCGGACCGAAACGGAACTGGCCTGCGTGGCCTTGGATCATGTTCTGGCCCAGCAGGGCAAATTGAAGCGGCTGCATCAGGACCATCAGGAAATTGACGCCCATTTCAAAAGGGTGCAGGGCGCCGGCAGCCTGGCCGAGGCTCAGAGCCAGCTTGCGAAGGCGCTGGCCACCTCCCGGGGCCATTTTCGCAATGAGGAGAAAAACGTTTTTCCGCTGATCGAACGGCTCCTCTCCGGTGAGGTTCCGGGCTGTTTGGAGGAGGTGCGGTCGCAGGAATATTCCACCGTGGCGGCCTGAGAAATTTCGCGCCGGCGGTTGATCAACCCCTGAGGGGGCTGCGCCGCCAATCCGCGCCGTCTCGCCTGGAGCTGCCTGCTGATTTAAAATCTCCGCTTGAACATGAATTCAGAATGTGCAGTCTAAGGCCAGTTGGATGGAACAAACTCTGGATGAATAGGTGGCTGAAATTTTTTGCCTGCGTTGCCCTTGGTTTGGTGATGCTGTTTTGCGGTCTGTTGATGCCGGTGCATCTGCGGGCGGTGGATGATCGTGTGGTCCAACAAGCCGGACACGGCACGCCGTCCCTGGTGGAGCAGGGGCAGGCGCTGGTGAACGAGCAGAATCTGGGCGTGGCCCGGATGTACCTGCAGGCTGCGCAGGTGGAGAAGATTTCCGGGTGGGACCAGCTGGGTCTCGCGATTACCAATGCGGCGCAACAGCATCCGGGCTGGCTGGCCTGGGGCAATGACTGGTCGTTGGAACACACCTTCGGAAACGATGCCCAGTGGGCGGGGCCCATTACCGGATTCATCGTTCAGCAGGAACACCGGGACACCGCTTTGAAATTGCTGGGTTTCTCCCCGAATCCCGCTGTGCAGGAATTATTGCGTTGTCGCGGGCTGACCGGGACCGTCTTGTTCCCAGCGTCGCAATCGGCTTCCGGCCAGGCCTTTGATGCGGCGCTCTCAATTTGCGGATTGCTGGTGGCCGAAGGGCGCCTGACGACGGGTTTGAGCGACAGCATTTCCAAATATGCTTCAACCGCCAACCGACATGGCAGTTCGGTGCCGCTGGAGCAGGTGCTGATGGATTTGATGTCCCTGGGCCAGCGGTTCAACTGGGACCAGTTGGTGGCGTTCACCGGCCGGATGGAGGATGCGGAAACATTGCATTCGCTCGCCGACCAGGTCCGCACCGCGGGCGGACAATTACCCGTGCTGTTCACTGCTGTGGCGTTTTCCGGCCAGCCGGCACAGGTGGTGAAATATCTGGACCGCTTCGGCCAGTCGGGATTGACCGACATAGGTTCCAGTCTTCGATTTGGTGCGGGCGGGCTGGCCGAGTTGCTCCAACGCTGCCAGCTGCTTTACAGTTCCGGATACAACCCCCCGTTGGGCTTGGATTGCTGCCTGCATCTGCCGTGGCTGGCCTTCACGCTGAAATGGCTGGCCTATTTATTGAGCGGATTTCTTTTCGCCGCAGCGTTGCATTTTGCGCGGCCTGCCGTATCGTCCTTGGAACAACCGTTGCAGGTGCGCGGGTTTCATGTGATCCGCGAGATTTTGTTTGCGCTGGGTTTCCTGCTGGTGGTGTTGCTCCTGAGCGAGCCGTTTCTCGCCCAGGAAAAACAGAAAGAGGAGTATGCCTTTCGACTGCATCTGCCCACGGTGGGCAATGTGGTGCCGGCCGGATTCGCACGCGCTCACCCGACCATTATGAACAACATAATCCTAATGACCCTGTTGCTGTTTTTCGTGCTGCAGGGGCTCATCTACATCGCCTGTCTCGTGAAGCTGGCGGAAATCCGGCGGCAGCATGTGCCGCCGCGCATGAAACTCAAACTGCTCGAAAACGAGGACCACCTGTTCGATGCCGGCCTCTATCTGGGATTCGTCGGCACCATCCTCTCGCTCATCCTGGTTTCCATGGGCGTCATCAAGTTCAGCCTGATGGCCGCCTATTCATCCACGTCCTTCGGCATCGTCTTCGTGTGTGTCTTCAAAATCTTCCATCTGCGCCCGGCGCGCCGGAAGTTGATCCTCGAAGCCGAGCTGGCGGAAACTCCCCTGATTTCATGAACCGGAGCATCCTGATTGTCATTTGCGATTTCCTGCTGCTGAGCCTGCTGACGTTTTCGACGGACCTCACGAAGATGGCCGGCACGGATGAAGGTTCGCAGCCGACCGCCAAGGTGGATGTCGGGGCCAAGATGGCGGACAACAACGCGAAGGACCTCGAGGCGGTCATGAGGCAGGCGCTCACCGAGGAGCAGAAGAACCGCGAACAGTTGCAGGCGGAACTGGCCAAGGCCCGCGAAACGGCCCAGCAACAGTCGGCGCAGCTGCAGCAGCATGAACAGCAGACCCAGCAGTTGCAGCAACAGGCCGAGCAACTGCAACAGCAGCAATCGAACCTACAGCAGCAATATGCCTCAGCCCAGGCCAACATCCAGAACTTGAATCAAAAATTGCAGACGACTTCCGCCGAAGCCACCGAGTCCAAGCAGAAGCTCCAAACCACCGAGAATGAGGTGGAAAAGCAGACGGACCTGGCGAATGATTTGCAAAAACAACTGGCGCAATTGAACAGCCGGCTGCAGGCGGCGGAATTGGCAAAAGGTGTTGCCGCCGGTCAGCTGGCCATGATGGAGCAGCAGGTGGAGGCCGAACGGATCCAGAACGCGCGCCTCGCCGAGAACGTCAAGGCCTTGGCTACCAATTCCGGCGCATTGACCCAGGAAATCCGCGAGAACCGTGCCCTGGCGCCCAACAACATCTTCAGCGAATTCGTCACCAACCGGATTCAGGCCAATTTCGCCGCCTCCCGCACCGGCATCTTTGGAACGGACGCAAGCAAGAGCAAGTCCAGCGGGACGGTGCTGGTCACCGACGGCGCCAATATTTACGCGTTGTGCCATGTGCAGGACACACCGCTGACGTTGTGGGATCCGGGCACGGACTGGGCGGGATTGACCGGCACGCTGGGCCATGGCGCGGCGCAGGTTCCCATCCATTCAATCTCTTTTGACAGCCAGGACCCGCGCGTGGTGTTCATGCCCGTCACGCAGGCGGAGGCCGCCCAGCTCGGTTCCAAGGTTTATTCCATCTCGTCGGACCCATACAAATTCCAGGACGCGGTGGTCATCGGCGCGCAGGCGGACAATTACGGTGAAAGCAGCTTCCAGATTGAACCGAACATGCCGTACTATGTCAAACTGGACCACAAACTGTTCAATCCGCTGTTCGGCAAATTCAATCCGTCGCGCGGCGATTTGGTGTTCAGCCGGACCGGTGATTTGTTGGGGATCATGGCCAACAGCACCTACTGCCTGATGTTGCGCAGTTTCACTCAGGCGGCCACATTCTCATTTGGCACGGACCTGCGTGGCCAGCACACCGGCGATACTTTGTCGCAGCTTTATGGCGCCATCTTCCGTCTGCCGCTCAAGTTGCAGTAGCCGTTGTGTTTTATGAATTGGGCTGACTACTAATCTGGTTGATCTCCCTTAAAATCTGGCAAATGGGCTCGATTTAATTAGACTCTGGCTCATGCACATTCCGGCTGGGCAGAATGGCTCAATACAATCAATTGGAAGTTTGAAGCGTTTGCTTTGTGGTGGCGTGTGGATGATGATGTTTGCGACGGCAGTCGCCTCGCCAAATCTGAGTGCCGGCGGTCCGCTTGAGTTTTTCACCAATGTTGCCTCCCGCCTGTTGTCCCGGGAATTGAATGCCAACCTGTCGCAGATCCAGGTTTATCCCACGAACCAATACACGCCGTCCGTCCACCGGCTGCTGCAGGTCGCGGCGAATGTTTACGAGGCCACCACCACGAATTTCTATCCGTCGGTTTTCCGGCCGATGTTCACCAACGATGGCGCCATGGTTTTTATCAGCAGTTACCAACCAGTGGTGTCGGTGACCGGTGCGGCGGATCCTCAATTGGCGTTGCCGGTGGATGCCGACAGTTTGCCGTTGGGAACCAGCACCACCAACGTTTACGGCATTCCGTGGATTATTGGTGCAAAGAAGGGCTTTCCCAATTTCAACAAATTCGCGATGCAAAACGTCGTGCAGATCTCGCGCCGACTGCAGATTGCGCGCTCAACGATACCGACGACGTCCATTGCGGATTTTTTGTACACCAATCAATTGCTGACCTTCAGCATCAGTAACTCGATCGGGGTTGAATGCTGGAATTCCTATTCCAACTATTACCCCAACCCGGTGGAGGTTTGTGTGCGGGATACCATCTCGATGCAGATCACCAACGATGCCGGAGCCCCTGACAGCCATTTTTATAATGTTCCATTAAATGCGGACGTCAGTGTGGCATCGTGGCCGGGTTCAGCCTGGCATGCCTTTCCACTAAATGGTTTGCCTGCTGTCAATTCCTTCATCGCGCCTTTTACAAACACGACGGTTGTATTATTGACCAACAGCGATTTTTATTTTGGGAGCACGCCTCCGGGTAGTTTGGGGTTTTATCCCGATGGTCTCAATTTGGGCTGGGAGACGAACAAACATGATTTCCAATTTCCGCGTTTTGGCCTGCTGACAACCAATCGTTTGCAGGTCTTCATGCTGGACGGCACCAACGTGATTGATTACGTGCACTTCGCCGGCCCAGAAAGCAGCCGGGATTTGAATGGGGAAATTCAAAATACCAATAATTTTTCAGGCTATGACAGCATGTGGAGCACGAATTTAACCTGGCAAGGCGCGCCTCAGGGGATACAAAGTCAGATTGATGTGTCAGACGGGAGCGTGGCATTGAATCCGACTTATTGGAGCAACCCCGAGGCATCAGACGAAATTGACGGTTTTTTTGTCTTCATGGGTGGGAGCCCGAATGCGATGCCTTATCCGGTCAATAACATCAACGTGGTTCAATTTTACGCGACAAATTATATAGGGCAGGTTCCTTACACGCCCACGGTCACAACTTACGAATATACTTCCTGGCAGGCGAACGATCCCTTGGTGCATTACCTGGTCAGCGATTTGACGTTTTATGGAACAGAAAAGAACGGTCCTACGACTGGCACTAATACTTTGTACGGCGGTAGATCGATGATGCTCAGACCGAGTTTCAACACTCTAAATGATCGCTATCAACCTTGGGGCAGGCTTTTTCCGACATCAAGCGTGGATCCGAATCCTTGCAACCTTGCTTACAAAGACCCGTTGGTTCGCGGTTCAGATAATTGGAATTTCCCGACGAATGAAACTTCGTTTGCAGGTTGGATTGGTCAAGTTCATCGTGGAACGCCGTGGCAAACCCTCTATCTTAAGGCGACCAACATTCTGAATTGGGTCACGCCTGCTCCGCAACCGAATGGCACAAGCACCTGGAAATATTGGACGGGAGATTTCGATGGTAGTGATGCTGTGGCAATGGCGCCAGTCCGGGACCGGAGCATAGTAAATCTGCTGGCGGCGTTGCTGAATACAAATGATTTTCGAACGTTATTCTCCGTAAACAATTCTGACCCGAATGCGTGGCGAGTTCTGTTCGATGGACTGATCGCTTTGAGCAACAATGTTCCCGATTCCATTGCGTTTCGGTTTGGAGGGATACCACCCCAATATGATTCACTGATCATTTCATCAAATTCTCCGCCGGCATCGTTGATGGTGAATGCCATTCAATCAGCACATGCTGGCCAGCCCAACTGGTATTTCAGCGACATTGGAGATATTCTGGCCGTTCCTCAACTGACGGAGCAGTCACCGTTTCTCAATCGCAGCAGCGGGACACAACTTACCAACGGCATCAGCGATGAAGCATACGAGAAGATTCCCAGCCAGTTGTTGCCATTGTTGCGCGCGGATTCCATCGGTGCGGTCGTAGCCAATTCCAGCCAGGCGCTGGTGCAGTTCACCGGTTATGACGATTATGCCTATGCCGTTCAGGTTTCCCCGGATCTTGTGAGCTGGACCAGCATCGGCACCAACTACCCGGTGAACGGGGTGTTCAGCTTCACGAACGCCAGCGCGTTGAGTGCCGGCCAGCAATTCTACCGTTCGATCTGGTTGCGGTGACCAAGCAATCCAGATTTGACAGGCGCGGGCGGAATCTGGCATATCTTTCGGACTGGAAAGGAAAAGTTAAACTTAAAACAAACAAAGATTATGCCAATTCCCATCGGATCCAAAGCCCCCGACTTCACCCTCAAATCCAAGCAGGCCGCCGGCCTCGTGGATGTGAAACTCAGCAGCAACTTCGGCAAGAAGAACACCGTGCTGCTGTTCTTCCCGCTCGCATTCACCAGCGTCTGCACCAAGGAAATGTGCGACCTGACCGCCGGCCTCGGCGCCTATACCGGCCTCAATGCCGACGTCATCGGCGTGAGCGTGGACAGTCCGTTCACCCAGGAAGTGTGGGCGCAGAAGGAAAAAATCGGCATCACTTTGGCCAGCGACCTGAACAAGACCACCGCCAAGGCCTATGACGTGATTTTTCCGATGCTTGCCGGCGTGGGCGACACGGCGGCGCGCGCGGCATTCGTCATTGATAAAAACGGCGTGGTGCAATACAGCGAACAGACGCCGACGCCAAAAGATCTGCCAAATTTTGAAGCCGTCAAGGCGGCTCTGGCCAAGCTGAAGTAAATTTCCGGAATCAGCCGGACCCGTTCAGGCCGCTCATCTGAGCGGCCTGATTTTTTACTGCCGGATGTTATCCGCGGATGAACGCGGATTTTTCAAAAACCGACGCGCTCCGATCACCCGCTCCCAACTGGTTTTGCGATTTGGTGGTTTTATCCGCGTAAATACGTGTTCATCCGTGGTCGAATTTTTTGGCTTTGGAATCCGGATTATTGCGGTGGCGGGACGTTGGGAAAGCTCATCCAGTCGCTCATAGGGCGGAGACTGCCGCATTCCGGGCAGAAGGTGACGGAATACTCGACGCCGCAGTTGGGGCACAACCCGCGCGTTTCAAACGTGTCAAAAGGTTTCCGGCATTTGCCGCAAACCCAAAAGGGGCCACGTGGTGGGGCGACCCGGCAAACCGGACAGGCGAAGCCGTCGCGTCGCGTCGCGTTCGCTATTTTGGCCATCGCGCGGGCCTGCTGAAAACCGATCCAACAATTGAACGCGATGAATGCGGCCAGTATGTAATACCAGCTGTCGTTTTTCATGATCACATACGGAATCATCACCGCAATTCCGACAAACCCGATGATGGTGGCGATCATCATGCTGCGGGCCTTCCCGAATTTGAACCAAAGCAGAGACCGCAATATCTGGCCCCCGTCGAGCGGAAAAATCGGCAACAGATTAAACTCGAGCAGAATCAAATTAATATAGGCGAAAATGGCGATATAACCGAAAACCTCGGGCATGCGGTCCGCCCATCCCATCAGGCTGATGATCAGCAACAGCGCGGATGAAATGGCAAGTAAAATGACGTTGACCAGCGGTCCGGCAGCAATGCTCCACAAGGTTGCGCCCGGCCGTTGCGGCGGCGACACATAAGCGACACCTCCCAGCGGCCAGAGCACAATGTCGTGGGTTTTTCCGCCCACGGACCGGCAGGCCAGTTGGTGCCCAAACTCGTGCATTAACACGATCAAGAACAGAGTCAGAAGTCCCAGTATGTTCATGACCAGCGAGGCATCCATGCCGCCGCGGATTTGAATGGCGTAAACCAGAATAAGAAACCAGGACCAATGCAAATAGACATCGATTCCGAACAATCGGAACAGACGGATGGAACCTCGGTTGGTTGGCATGACGCGCGGATTTATCACATAATCCTTCCCGGCAAACAAGGCTTTTGCCTTTCGCGCCGCTTCGTTTCCCGTTTGTGACCCGGATTTAACCGGACCGCCGTTGTGTCTGGCGCGGTTCCGGCTTATTTCAATGCCATGCAGTCCCGTATTTTGATCGTCGATGATGAGCCGGAGTTCGTGGAGCTGGTTCAATACCGCCTGGGCGGTTTGGACTGCGAATTCATCGTGGCTAACAATGGCGTGCAGGCGTTGAGCCAGGCGCGGCAGTTGAAGCCGGATCTGATCCTGCTCGACATTCTGTTGCCCGATCTCGACGGCCTGTCGGTCTGTGAAATTCTGCGCCGCCAGCCGGTCACAAAAAAAATCCCTGTCATTTTCATGAGCGCCCTTTCCGGTGACGTGACCAAGCGCACGGCGGCGATGCATGCGCAGGATTTTTTCATCAAACCGCTCGACCTTCCCCGGCTGGTGAAGCGCATCGGTGAATTGCTGCACCCCGAGCTGACGGTAAATTGACACCCGGAGCACCGCATTGGAGCGCCGGTCACCAGACCGGCGGGTTGTTAAAAATCTGGCGTATCCTGAATCCGGGGAGGTTCCTCTCGCGGATGGTGGAACGCCTCGCGCTGCGAGGCGTTGTCTGCTCGCACCGCGGGCAGACCTGCCTAACAATCATTGTTGCCAAGTCACTGGCAATGGTTTTACTTCCCATGTTGTGAATGGTCTTCGCCAAAAACATCTGCCCCATGACATTCCATTCTGGGTGGATCCTGGCCGGGAAATTTATTTTATCACCATCAATTGCCGCGAACGCTTTCACAATCAACTCACCCTGCCGGCGGTTGCTGAAAGGTTGTTCGATACTGTTCGGCACCGGCAGGAGCGATTTCTTTGGTGGCCCTATTTGTTTCTCCTGATGCCAGATCATTTGCACGCGCTGTTGTCATTTCCGCCCTCGGACAAACCCATCCGGTTGGTCATCAGCAAATGGAAGGAATGGACGGCCAAGACCCTGGGCATCCGTTGGCAGGATGATTTTTTTGAACATCGTTTGCGGCATGACGAGAGCCGGCGACAGAAAGCAGATTATATTTTGGAAAATCCGATGCGAAAAGGGCTGGTGTCGCGGGCCGGAGATTGGCCATTTGTTTATTTTGGAGACGGCGAAAGACCAAAGTTCGAGGATTGATTTTGGCGTGCTGGTAGCAATCCTCGCGGTGCGAGGATGGCTGGTCGCAGCGCAACCAGCCCCACCTTAAATTGAGGCGCTGCGAGGCGTTGTCTGCTTGCAGCGCGGGCAGACCCACCTTAAATCGAAGTGGCAATCGGCCAGCCCGGTTTTGAATTCGCGTTCCAGCAACGCGAGCTGCCGGCGGGCGGCTTTCCGGGTAAGGTGGAAGTGGCGGGCGGTGGCGGTGAGGCTGCGGGTTTGGGCCAGGTCGTAAAACATCTGGAAGGTCTCCAGTTGCATCGGTGATTTTATGCAAAGCGACGGCCAAGGTGTCAATTCTTCCGGAGCGCCGGGGGCATCGTCTGCCGGAGCGCCGGCCTCCGCCCCGGCGGGGTTTGTCAGCGTGTGGGTCTGGTGGGCTGGCTCGCGCTGCGAGCCAGTTGTTTCTCGCAGCGCGAGGAACGCCACCTTTATAAAACTGTTCCGTCCGGTTAAAACTGGAGCGCCGAGCACTGCTTCGGCCAGATTCTAATTTTGGCCCCCACCTGCCGAGGCGGTGCCCGGCGCCCCATAAATATCCAGCGCTCCGCAATTTGCTCCGCGCTTCGCTTGACAGCCACTGGCGCAATGTTCATTTTTGTCCTGTCGTTATTAAGGAATTAAATGAACGCACCGCACAACTGGTTGAACACATTACAGACATTTGAACTTGGCAATGGCCGGCCGGGGAAATTTTATTCGCTGCCGGCGCTCGAAAGAGCCGGGGTCGGGCCGGTTTCAAAATTGCCCGTCTCCATCCGGCTCGTGCTGGAGTCCGTGCTCCGCAATTGCGATGGCAAACGGGTGAGCGAGCCCGCGGTCCGGGCGCTGGCCAATTGGAAGCCAACCGATACCCGAACCGAGGAGATTCCGTTCATCGTGGCGCGGATTGTATTGCAGGATTTCACCGGTGTGCCGCTGCTCGTGGACCTGGCCGCCATGCGCTCGGCGGTGCAGAAGCTCGGCAAAAATCCCAAGATCATCGAGCCGCTCGTGCCTGTGGATCTGGTCGTGGACCATTCCGTGCAGGTGGATTTTGCCGGCAGTGCCGAGGCCCTGCGGAAAAATCTCGACCTGGAATTTTCGCGCAACCGGGAGCGCTACCAGTTTCTCAAATGGGGCATGCAGGCGTTCAATACGTTCAAGGTCGTGCCGCCCGGCATCGGCATCGTGCATCAGGTCAATTTGGAATATCTCGCCAAGGGGGTGCTGGAGGCGGACGGAATTTATTATCCGGACACGCTGGTCGGGACGGACTCGCACACGACCATGATCAATGGCATTGGCATCGTCGGCTGGGGAGTCGGTGGCATCGAAGCCGAGGCGGGCATGCTGGGCCAGCCGGTTTATTTCCTCACACCGGATGTTGTAGGCGTGCATCTCACCGGCGCTCTGCGCGAAGGGGTCACCGCCACCGACCTCGCACTCACCGTCACGCAAATGCTCCGCAAGTCCAAGGTCGTCGGCAAATTTGTGGAATTTTTCGGCCCCGGCGCGGCCGCGTTGCCCGTTGTGGACCGGGCGACGATTGCGAACATGGCGCCGGAATACGGCGCGACGATGGGGTTTTTCCCGATTGATGCCGAATGTTTGAATTATCTCCGCGCGACCGGCCGCAGCGAGGAGCTTTGCAAGACGTACGAAAATTATTACCGGGCGCAGGGTTTGTTCGGCATTCCGAAAAAGGGTGACATCGCCTATTCGCAGGAACTGGAACTGGACCTCGCCGTGGTGGTGCCGAGCGTGGCCGGACCGAAGCGTCCGCAGGATCGCATTGAGCTTCCTAAATTGAAGGAAAGTTTTATCGGCTCTTTCAGCAAGCCGGTCACCGAAAATGGGTTTGGCATGAAGGCCGAAGAGTTGTCGCGCACCGTGCATGTCTCGGCGGGGGGCGAAATTCATCCGGGCGGCGGCAGTCAGAAAGCCGGCAATGCCCATCGTAGCGAACGGGAAATGGCCAATGAACATCCGACGGCTGAACCGGTTCACGCTGATGCCCCGCAATTTCACGGTGATGTCCGCAACGGTTCCGTGCTCATCGCAGCCATCACGAGCTGTACGAACACATCGAATCCCAGTGTGATGCTCGCCGCCGGGCTGCTGGCTAAGAAGGCGGTGGAACGCGGCCTCACCGTCAACCGCACCGTGAAATCCTCGCTCGCGCCCGGCAGCCGGGTGGTTACCGACTATCTGAACAAGACCGGGTTGACGGCTTATTTGGACCAGCTCGGCTTTCAGACCGTCGGCTATGGCTGCACCACCTGCATCGGCAATTCCGGACCGCTGCACCCAGCCATTGAAGACGCCGTTGTCAAAAACAATCTGATCGCCGCGTCCGTGCTTTCCGGCAACCGCAATTTCGAGGCGCGGGTCCACCAGAACATCAAGGCGAACTTTCTTATGTCGCCGCCGCTCGTCGTGGCCTTCGCGCTGGCGGGGCGCGTGGACATTGACATGAGTACCGAGCCGTTGGGCACGGGCAAGGATGGCCGGCCGGTCATGCTGAAGGACCTCTGGCCGACCCTGCGCGAAATCCGCGATCTCATGCAGGCCGCATTGCAGCCGGAGGTGTTCCGCAAATTGTACAAGGATTTTGCCGGCCAGAATCCGAAATGGAACGAAATCCCCTCCAGCACTGGCAATGTGTACGAATGGGACCGCCAGTCCACGTACATCCAGGAACCGCCGTTTTTTACAAACTTTACAATGCAACCCGGCAGCATCGCCGCCATCCAGGGAGCTCGCGCCCTCGGCATCTTTGGCGACAGCGTGACGACCGACCATATTTCACCCGCCGGTTCCATCAAGAAGTCTTCGCCGGCTGGAAAATATCTCATCGAGAACGGCGTTTCGGCGGAAGATTTCAACAGCTATGGTTCGCGCCGCGGCAACGATCGCGTCATGACCCGCGGCACGTTTGCCAACGTCCGCATCAAAAACCTGATGACACCCGGCATTGAAGGCGGGGTGACAAGATTTCAGCCCGGCGGCGAACAAATGAGCATTTATGACGCCTCGATGAAATATCAGGCGGCTGGCATTCCGCTCGTCGTGTTGGCCGGCCAGGAGTATGGCACCGGTTCGTCCCGCGATTGGGCGGCCAAGGGAACCAATCTGCTGGGGGTGAAGGCCGTCGTCGCGCAGAGTTTTGAGCGCATCCATCGCAGCAACCTGGTTGGCATGGGCGTGCTGCCGCTACAGTTCAAGGAAGGCACCACGGCGCAAAGCCTGAAGCTCGATGGCTCGGAGACCTATGACATTGTCGGGCTGGATACGAATATCAAACCGCAGCAGGACCTGACGCTCAGGATCAACCGCCAGGATGGCAGGGTGGAAAATGTTGCGGTGCGATGCCGCATTGATACGCCGATTGAAATTGATTACTACCAACACGGCGGCATTTTGCCCTACGTCCTGCGGCAGTTGGTGGCCAGGGCATGACTTGGAACGCCGATCTCTGAATCGGTCGGTTGGCGGCGCGAAGGTCCCGGCCGTTCGGGAAGCGGGCGGACGCCTGGTTTTCGGGGATTTACGCGGTTGGGGAGCGATCAAGTCGTTTTTGTCCGCAGATTACGCGGATTTCAGCCCGGCACCCGAACAATTCGTTTAATGCAGGAATGGGGACGCTTTTGCAGCGAACACTCCCAAATCCGCAAAACGCGCCAGCCGGCCCGGCGCAAGGTCCGGTTCACCAGCCGGTCGCGGGTTTTGTTCGCGGACAGTTTCCGCCGCCAGAACGCCCGGTTGTTCTTCGGCCTGGTCGCATGTCTGGGACAGCCATGCCAGACTGCTTGCACGAAGTGCATGGCTCAACTGGGGCAACTAATTTGGGTAATTATCCCTTGACGGCAAGTAACGGTTCTGGTAGGTTTTAGGCATGACGAACGAGAAATCAGACAAATACACGATTAAAGAGTTTCACGCGCAGTTCCCTGATGACCGCGCCTGTTTGGATTTCATCTTCACCACCCGCTGGCCGGATGGCGGCAAATGTAAATGCGGCAAAACCGATTGCTTTCATCCTGTTCAAGGTCGTCGTACCTATGCTTGTGCTTGGTGTGGAACGCAGATTTCTCCTACCGCTGGCACGATTTTCCACAAATCGGAAACGTCCTTGAAGTCTTGGTTCTTTGCCATGTTCCTCATGTCCAGCTCCAAGAACGGCGTAGCAGCAAAAGAATTGGAACGGCAACTTGGCGTGACGTATAAAACAGCGCATCGCATGGGACACAAAATTCGCGAGTTGATGCAGGGCGATGGCGGAATGCTGGGCGGCATTGTGGAAGCCGACGAAACCTACATTGGCGGCCTTTCCAAGAATATGCATGTATCGAAACGGAAGGCGGCCAACATGAGCACGGGCGGCAAGAACAAAACTCCCATCATTGGCGTGTTGGAACGTGGCGGGAATGTTCAGGCCAAAGTCGTAAATGTTGTCGCCATTCAAAATCTGCTGCCGAACATCTTGGCGAACGTTGAAAAGGGTTCGACGATTTGCACTGACGAATTGTCCGGCTATAATCCGCTCTCCAAGTCTGGATTCAAACACCTGCGCGTGTCGCACAGGGGCAAGGAATATGTTCGCGGCAAAATTCACACTAATTCGATTGAGGGTTTCTGGTCACAGTTGAAACGCTCCATCAATGGGACTTTCCACCACGTTTCAAAGCAGCATTTACAGAGCTACGTGAATGAGTTTGTATATCGCTACAATCTGCGGAGGGCAGAGAATCCGATTTTTTCTGACCTGTCGGCGAAAGTGGCAGAGCAGCACGCTTAAGGGTTTTTAAAAAAACTCCCTTATTGGTTTCAATAATATGTTGTTTTTTCTTCATATTTAATCGGGTGTTGGTGAGTTTTTGGAAATAACTCTTGATTCTTGTTCTTCCCTAAATTTCACGAGTTCTTTGCAGTTTAGTGTTTCCAATATGTGTTTCGCTGGAATCACTATCGCAATTCCAATATTAATGGAATCCGCGCCGCCCTCGGCATCATCAACATCCACACTTTCTCCTGGGTTCAAATCCCAATGGCCATGCATTAGCCCCAAAAAGTGAAGCGTCACCTTATTTGACGGAACTATGTGCTCGCCAAAATGTATTCCTTTTTGTTTAAGGACAAACACAGGTGATCCGCTTAACCCTTTTATTGAGCGCGCCTCTATGAGATATGCTTCAATGCTTCCAAATAATGAAGTGCGAATCGGCTCATCTGAAATCATGGCAATAGTTCCCATTCGGATAATTGGCAGATTTTTTTGATTTCCAGTATGGCGGGAAAATAGACCAACCATGAAAACGTCGTCCCCCTCTCCAATTCCTTGATTTACCCGCGTTTCGTCGGACAAAAAACTGGCAATTGGTATGGCCTCAAAATCAATTCTTTTTAGGTTCTCTTTTTCTAGCGCAAACGGATAAACAGCCACATCAGTTGGTGTGATTTCGTGTGAATGATAAAACCAAGAGATATTTCCAAGACCAAACAATTCTGAGCCACCAGTCTTCATGTTTGCGCGAAGATAACATTCTTTGTTCTCAATTTTAAGAGCGACATGCTTTGCCGTTACAAGAAATATAAAATTAGAATTTGCGACTTTCGATGCCGGGACCGAAACGATAAATGCAGTTCCAATATATTTTATTTGCGAGATGCTTTGGCTGGGGGTTTTTATACCAACAAAAACCACACATTTTTTCAGATTATCTGGAATCCGCATATTGATGTCTTGCGGCGGCATTAAATACCAATTTGGACAGTTTGCCAAGCGACAGTCGCAGCCTCCAATTGGTAAAACGGAGGTGGCTTTCACGGCGCAACCCCCGTTTTAGGATTACTTGCCGTGAAGGGACAATTACCCTAATTTGCAGGGCTTGGGAAGCCACACCAACCGTCCACGAAGACCACCGTGCGCGATTTAAGGAAAACAAAATCAGGTCGCACGGTGAGGGGAGGTTGATGGTTGATAGCTGATGGTTGAGGGGTACCGCGTCGCGCCAGCACCACGCCTTCTCCGCTCTGGGGAGAAGGTGGCCGCAGGCCGGATGAGGTGTTCCCCCGTTTCCGGCTCTCAACTCTCAACCAACGACTCTCAACCGTTGCGCGTATCAGCAAATGTCGGCGCCAGCCGCTGATTCGATTGGCGCGCAACAGTTTCGCCATCACCAGTTCCGTGTCCTTGTTCCCGCGCGAGCGGAGGCGCGGCATTACTTCGGACCGCTTCGCCTTGGTGAAAACGTCAGGCATGGTTTAGCCACAGATTAACTCAAATCGCCACAGATGCTTCAACTGCGAACTGACTGGCTGCGCCGGATTGGCGCACGGGGATTCGATTTTCCGGCCAGAAACCCCTACGAGATGGTAAGAAAACGACGTTTGCTTGTAAGAAAACGTTGCGAGATTACCGTCAAACGTCGCGAGACGGTAAGAAATCGTTGCGAAATTACCGTCAAACGTCGCGAGATGGTAAGAAAACGTCGCAAGATGGTAAGAAAACGTGGCAAAATTGCCATCTCGTTACTCAAATTCTCCGATTTTTGTGCAAAACGGGCATAATCCTGATACCGGTATGCCAAAAGTGTGCCATCGCCTCCGAACACTGCCTTTTGGCAGAGACACCAGCCATGTGACACAGATTACACGAATTTCCACCGATTCAATCCGTGCCCATCCGTGAAATCCGTGTCCCGCTTCGCCATGGTGAAAACGCCGGCCACTTTAGCCACAGATTAACACCGATGGACACAGATTCATTGGCCGCAAAAAAACACAAGACACACAAAGGTTTCCCCCTCTCCGCGTTCGTCGGACGAATGGGGTCGGGGTGAGGTGGCGCGTTAAACTCATTTTTTTGAATTTTCGTCCTCCAGGTCCTTTTTCAAGCGGGCGAAGGCGGATTCAAAGGCGTCATGGTTTTTCCAGTTGGAAAAGTCGGGAATGAAATACTCGCGCACTTCCACCGCCAAATCCTTGCCGGTGTCGGCATCAAAACATGTCCAGTCGCGCAAGGTTTCAAAATCGGTCAGCCGGATGGGAAACAGCTTGCGGCGTTTTTCCCTTTCCTCCACCTCAAAGGCTTTATGAAGTTCGCTCTTCACCCATGGGCTTTGGATGCTGTGCTCCGAAAGCACAATCAGCAGCCGGTCGTAAATTTGGATGGCCTCAAAAAGCTGTTCGTGAAGTTTCTTGCCACCTCTGAGGTCTTCCGGCGCAAACCAGACCCGCATATTGGCCTCCCTCATGCGCGAATGCAGCCGCCGGGCGAACTCCTCGTCTTTGGTCGAATAGCTGATGAAACAGGAATGCCATTGAATGGCGGGACCAGTGCGAATTGCGCGCGCAATATCAATGACATCTTCATGCACGCCGGCATCCAGAAGAAATTTATCCGATATTTTGCCCTGAGACCTGTAAACGGTATCAATCCCAATTGTCGAAGGGCCTGCGTGCAGCGTCTCGTCCAGTCCGGAAACTTCGCTTAAATCAACATTGCCAAATGACGTTTCCAGCATCTTGGCCGAAGTAAAATCGGCTTTATGCAAATTCGCGCTGGCAAAAGTGGCGCACGTCAGGTGGGCACCGCGCAAGCTCGCGCCGCTGAGGTTCGCATGGCTAAGGTTTACGTAGGAGAGGACTGCGCCGTCGAGATTCGCCACGTTGATTTTCGCGGCAAGAAGATTTGCATCTGAAAGCCTGGCTTCCTTAAGGTTTGTGTGGCTGAGATTTGCGCGGCAAAGGTTCGTTTCGCATAAATTCGCGCGCACCAACGACGCTTCCTTCAAATCTGCCGACGTAAGATTTGCATTCTCAAGCTGCGCGTTTTCCAGATTTGCGCTGGTGAGGTTTGCGTGAGTCAGATCGCAGTGGCTCATATCGCATCCGCGAAGGTCCGCCGCGGTGAGGTTTGCGCCGTTAAGATTGGCGAACCCAAGTCTTGCTTCAGCGAGAACTGCCCAGGTGAAATTTACGCCCAACAAATTGGCGAGGCTCAGATTTGCGGCGCGAAAATTAATGCGTTCCAAGGTCAAGCACGACAAATTTGCGCCTATCAAATTAATTTCCTCATTTGGAAATTCCTGACGCCAGCGATTCCAAGCCTCGACACCTTGCTTTAGAATCCTCAAATGTTCGGGATTTGCCATAGGAGCTTTGATTATTTCTTTGAATTTTCGTCCTC